>MDSV01202544.1_pt1 | contig 16021 bp, 10 predicted proteins | sample 810851 | NCBI WGS metagenome assembly MDSV01 (sample SAMN05326640, study PRJNA326480) | marine metagenome | isolation source: seawater | place: Atlantic Ocean: North East | collected 2012 | reverse complement strand
CTTTTTATTCAGGGCCTTCATGCAGATTCTTGGCTTAAGGAAATACTCGATCTAGCATTACTCCAGTAGTTCCAGTATACTCGGAAAGTTATAATTGAGTGCTTTGGAGCAAATCCTTTGCTGATAACGTGAATTATAATAGATTAAGAAATTATGTACGCACTAACAAAGTTTTGGTGGATAAGCCTAATACTTTTAATGTTTGCCGCCAACGGCATTACTGCCGAATCAGAATTAGAGAGACTAAAGAATAGTTTTTCCAATAAAATAGATTCAGTTCTAGCCCCCCTATTAAATAAGCATAAAAATTCATTAGAGAATTTGGAGAAAAATCTTGCTAACGTTTCAGAGGTTGAAAATGCCTTATTAGTGAGGGAGGAGAGATTACGTATTTCAAAAACACGAGGATCTAAGCTGATAGGTAAAGTTCCAAGCTCTCCTCTGAAGCTCAGAGATCAATGCCAAAGATTTAATCGTGAAGCATTATCAGCCATTAGAGTTTGGGAAAAAAAATATGAACAAACATTGGGCTCTCTTGAGTCGCGTCTCAATAAATTGAGTAGGCTGAATGATGCCCTTCTGGTAAAGAATGAAAGTATAAGATTTAAAAGAGAAGTAGCACTTAGAGATAAGGATCATAGATCTGGTGATGGATCTTTAGAGGAGGGTAGTAAAGACTATGCATTAGCATCGAATGGGGCGAAAGCTATAGCTCAGAATTCTCCTCAAAGTTTAATTGATGGTGACTTAGAGTACAGTGGCAGTGAAGGTTTTGCTTGGGGTTTTTGCCCTGCAGATTTTATCGTTTCATTTCCAGAGACTACTAGTGTGAAAGAAATTAATTTTCTTCTTCATAATGAAGATAAATCTAGGGAATACTTATATCAGTTATTTGTCCTCAGAGAAGATGACGGAGAATGGGAGATGATAGCTGATCATGCAAAAAGACCATCAAAAGGTTGGCAGAGACATAAATTCTCTCCAGTTGATTTAAAATATATTAAGGTTGTAGGTATCTTTAATTCCGCAAATAAAAACTTTCATATAGTGGAGATAGAGGCCCGTTAATTAATGTCAAGAATCCAGAAAACGGCCTTCCTCTCGGGGTCCCAAGTTGTAACGACTCTATCAACTTTGGTTATTGCCGCTGTGCTCTCTAGGGTTCTAGAGTCCAAGGCCGACTACGGAACATATCAGCAGACCTTACTGGTTTATACCTTTTTAGCACCTTTACTGGCATTAGGGTTACCTGCTGCCTCTTTTTATTTTATTCCTAAAAATGAAGGTAATCAGAGAGTAATTTGTTTTAATGCCCTAATCGCAATTATTTTCATATCCCTAATTTTTAGTGTTCTATGTCTTACTTTGGGTCGCGCATACATTCCAAAGGTCTTTGGTAATCCAGACCTTGCCAATACGATTCCTTGGCTAGCTATTTATGGGCCTGCTGCTCTGATTCTTGTATATGTGACCTCTTCTTTGGTTGCTTTAGATCGTGCAAAGCTGAGCGCTATATTCTCAGTCATCTTTAGAATACTGCTCGCTGCTTCTGTTGCTCTCACTGCTATTTCATTAACCAAATTAGATTTTATAATTGGGCTTCAGTCATGTGTAGTTTTGTGTGGAGCATTGATAGGAATTGGTCTGATTTGGCGATTGACTCGAAACTCCCAGAAAACTCGAAATTTAATTTCTTTTAGTAATATAAATATTCAACTGAAGTATGCTGTCCCTTTGGGACTTGGAGCAATGCTAGAAGGAATGGCTTTGGCAATTGACCGACTGATGGTCTCGTTGCTGCTTGATCCGGAAGACTATGCAGTATTTTCAAATGGTGCGATGGAGGTGCCCCTTATAGCCGCTATAACGGTTGCAGCTGGAGCAGTGATGTTACCTGAAATTGTGAGGGCATTCGGTAAAGGTAATGCTCGTGAAGCTTTGAATTTATGGCAGCTCATGGTCCGCCGCGTGACGTTCATTCTTTTGCCTGCAGGATTTCTATTCTTTCTAGTTTCTCAAGAGTTGATGGTAATATTATATTCTGAAAAGTTTAAGGATAGTGTCGGCCCGTTCAGGATTTACATGCTCATGCTTCCGGCGAGGGTAGCTTATTTTGGGATGTTATTCCAAGGTGCGGGTAAGACCAAGCTTGTACTTTTTAGAGCTATAATAACATTATTTCTAAATACTGTTATAACGTATTTTTTAGTCTTAAGATTTGGTATGGACGGTGCAGCTTGGGGAACTGTTGCTGTCGTATGGTTATTTGTCGTCCCATACTGCATTCTCTGTTGTGCTAAGATATCCGATACAAAGTGGAATCACTTATTGCCATATCGATATATTTTTTCCATTGGGATATTATCTGCTCTTGTTGCTCTACTAAGTTGGTATTTGAGTTGTTATTTCAATTCCGAAGAGCCTATTTTAAAAGCGTTGGTTAAATCTTCAATTTACCTACTTTTAATACTTACATTCATGATGGCTCTGTTTCGTAAAGATTGTTTGCATATTTATAACCAATTGAAATTACGGATAGGTAACAGTAAGTAGAAGGAATTTATCAATTATGAAGTGCGTTACTATCATTGGAGCCCGGCCACAATTCATTAAAGCGGCCCCTGTCAGCGCTGCTATGATAGAGTCGGGTTTAGATGAAATATTAATTCATACAGGACAGCATTATGATTATGAGATGTCACAAGTGTTTTTTGATGAGCTCAAAATTCCTCCCCCAAAATATAATTTAGATATTTCAGGTGGTTCTCATGCTCAGATGACTGGTCAGATGTTAGAATCTATTGAGGCTGTTATCATAAAAGAGAGTCCTGACTTTGTTCTGGTTTATGGTGATACCAATTCGACGCTTGCTGGTTCTTTAGCTGCTTCCAAAATACATGTCCCTGTTGTGCATATGGAGGCGGGCCTAAGAAGTTTTAATAAGAAGATGCCAGAAGAGGTTAATCGAATACTTACAGATCATATTTCAGCGCTACTTCTTTGTCCAAGCGACACGGCAATTTCTAATTTAAAAAATGAAGGAATAGTAGAAGGAGTTTTGGCAGTTGGGGATATTATGGCTGATGCGGCAAAACAAGCTCTCGAAATTGTAAGTAATACTGAGAACTACCTTCCTAAGGTAGCAGATTTTAATTTTGAGAATGAATTTGATCTTTTAACATTGCATCGTGCTGAAAACACTGATGATGAATCTAAGATTAGAGATATTTTTAAGGCGTTTGAACATGCGAAAAGACCAATTCTTTTTCCTATTCATCCTAGGACAAGAAAAAAGATAACTGATTTAGCTATCTCTCTACCTAATCAAATTACTACATGTGAACCTTTTAGTTATTTATCAATGGCTTCAGTTTTGGCGCTTTCGACAAATGTCTTTACTGATTCAGGAGGGCTCCAAAAAGAAGCCTATTGGTCTAAGAAACCATGCATTACGCTCAGAGAAGAAACAGAATGGGTAGAAACTCTTACTGGTGGAGCTAATCGTTTAGTTGGAACTGATCAGAAAAAAATAATAAGTTCATTTGAATTGAATGAGGACATCCAGTTTTCTGACTCTTTATACGGTGATGGAAATTCGGCTCCTGCTTGCGTGACAGCGATGATAAATTATTTCAAGTGAAGATATCTAGCGTACCGTTTAATTTCTGATGCGAATTGCTTACATTATCACCTGGAACCTTTGTCATAATGATGGAGTTACTAGGAAAGTTTTTAGGCAGGCTCAAGACTGGAGAGATTCAGGTCATGAGGTTGAAATATTTTGTGCAACTGAGGAAAAAGAGGATCACATCAAAGGAGCAAAATTTTTTGTTAAAGATCGAGTTTGGAGTTCCCCGCTCGCTGTAATTAAAAACCGGAAAGTTTATTCTAAACTTTGTGAATCTGTTATGGATTATGAGCCTGATATTATATATTTAAGGTGGGAATTTCATAAGGCATCAATAATGAAATTAATGAGGAGAATTCCCACTGTTATTGAAATCAACACTCATTTCGGTGGTGAATTTAAGCGTCGATCTCAAGAAAACTGGATCGAGCGAATCAGGTATTGGTACTATTTGTTGACTCATAAAAAGTTTAGTCGATCAAGTGCAGGCTTTGTTTCGGCCTCTAAGGAAATACTTGAATTAGGGGGATACTTAGAAATGAATAAACCTACATGCTATATACCTAATTCAATTCCTATTGATGAGAAGCAAAAGACTGTTAGATATTCGGCTTCAGATTCTTCAGTTCCAAGATTAGTTTTCATTAGCTCTGGTATCCAGCCGTGGCACGGTTTAGATAATTTGATTGAGCTAGCAGAAAATTCATTGGGAGAGTTGGAATTTGATTTAATTACTGGGTTTGATGCTGAGTCCCTTGAATTGCCTGAAAATATCCAAGTATATTCATTTTTGGAAAAGATTGATTTTTTGAAGGTTTTTGAGGGAGCTGTTGCTGGTATTGGCTCCGCTGGTTTATATGAAAATGGAATGAATGAGGCTTCAGTTCTTAAAGTCCGAGAATATTTATCGGCTGGTCTGCCTGTGATTGTTCCTTATAAAGATACGGCTTTTCTTGATAAAGAATTGCCTGATTGGTTTCTTCAGTTAAGTAATGAGCCCAGGTCTTTGACTCTCGGTAAAGAAAGGATAGTTGATTTTGTAAATAAGATGAATGGGCGAAGAGTACCACTCAATGAAGTTGCTCCTTACGTTGGTAGTAATCGATGGGAAGCAGAAAGGCTGCGTTTCATGGAATCTATTATTATAGACTAAAGAGATGAGAGTGTTGCACCATCTGAATAACAGTTCATTATTTCTAATCCTTTGGATTCAATTGTTTTTTTTATCATTTTTAAAGGTCCATGCAGAAACTGTTTTATTGCCCCTCGGTGCCGACTTGCAAGCTGTTATTGAAGGGAATGTTGAGGGTACAGAATATAGGCTTGGAAGAGGAGTTCATCGGGGACATGAATTAAATTTAAAAGCGGGAGATTCTTTGATTGGAGAGGATGGCGCTGTATTATCCGGCGCTGAATTGTTAGAAGGCTGGAGATTTGAAGCTCCATATTGGGTTCACGATGGTCCACACTCAAAATTAATTCCTTACTTAGATGACGAGTCTAGAGTTTGGGAGCAACGAGCAAATTATCCTCATGATCTTTTTTGCAATGATGTTCCACTCATTCAGAGAATGGCTCTATCGAAGTATTTGTTAACTGGAAGATATTGGTTTTATGATTATGAAAGCGATAAAGTTTATATTGGATTCGATCCCACGGATCTCGAGATGGAGCTTAGCGGTTTATCAAATTATGGGATTAAAGCTTTGGAAGGTAGAGCAACTTTAAAAAATTTAAAAATTGAAAACTATGCTACCTACAACTTAACGCCTGCCGTTGATCTTGGTCCTGGGGCGTTAGTCGAAAATTGTACAGTGTCAGGTAGTCATTGCATAGGAATTAGGATATCCAATAATTCTATTATTAGGAGGTCTGTTTTCAATCATAATGGCTTGGCTGGTTTGCATAATGGTGGAGACGGGACTTTGATCGAGTTTAGTGAGTTTGGATTCAACGGTTGGGCTGGGTTTTCAGGAGATTGGGCGCGTGGAGGATGCAAGGTTCCAGGTGTTACCAACACAATAATTAGAAGAAATTATGCGCACCATAATACAGGGCCTGGGTTTTGGTTTGATATTAATGCAACTAGTAATTTGTTTGAAGAAAACCTTAGTGAATTTAATTCTTGGGAGGGTTTGATTTATGAGCTGAGTTGTGGTTGTGAGATTCGAAGGAATATTTTGCGTTGTAACGGACTTGATCCTCGGGGTGGCCTTTTGTGGGGAGTTCCGTTTGTGATTCAAAACGCTGAAGATGCAAATATTCACAATAATTATTTCGAGTCATCACCAGATTCTAGTGCCAGAGGAGGTGGAGTTGGTATAATAAATCAGTACAGACCACAGTATACTGATGGATTTTGTGGTGAGCATGTTGCCGAAGGAAATAGCATTTATGATAACGTTATTGTTATGCCGCTAGGAGGTTATAGTGGGCTTCAGTATGGTTCCTTTGGATGGGAGACATATGATGATTTTCTGAAAAAACCAAACGTTTGGCGTAATAATTCTTATTATTCTGGTAAGCCAAACAGTGGAAATTTTCATTGGTATGCTCAAGGTCAATTGCCTGAGGACTTCATAGCTAAATTTTATAATTGGGAAGAATGGAAGTCATTAGGGCAGGATGATGATAGTCATTTTATTGGAAAACACTCTTCCTTTTTTAACCCTAATAATGATGAGATTCGTCAATTGATTATTGATACGACTGGTATCAGTTATGAAGAGCTAAAAGCACCATTCGTGGATAATTTTCTTTTAGATGATAATGATGAGGATGGTGATGGATTACCTGATAGTTGGGAAAAAACCTACGGGTTAGATACTAGTATAGATGATAAAGATCAGGATCTTGACGGTGATGGCGTTTCTAATGTTGATGAATTTAGATTTTCAACAAATCCATCGAAGACTGATACAGATGGTGATGGAATTCCAGATGATTGGGAAATTAGTAATGGCCTTGACCCTAAATCAGCTGACCCTCTAGCCGACCCTGACAATGATTCTTTAACTAACATTGAAGAATATGAAATCGACTCTCAACCCAAGGTTCATGACCTGCAATTAGATCAGCTACCACTTAATGGGCTTAATATGTGGCTGAAGTCTTCAGTGATTAATTATGAGTCCATTGGATCAGTTCCACTTTGGAGTGACCACAGAGGAAATGGCGTAACTATGAAAGTTCCTTTCAACCATGATGCGCCGAGTATCTTTCAACTGCCTAAAGATAATTATCCAATGCTAGATTTTAGTAATGGTGATCTCAGGGTAGAAGGAGCTGATGTTATTGAAGAATCAAATGGGGGGTGGACATTTTTTTCTGTTGTACGTATTAAGTCTGTAAATAATGATGGTAAAGTTTATGCATTAATGAGTAATGATGTGTGGAGGAAGAGTGGTTTTAGACTCGTTTTAAAAAATGGTTATTTGCGTCTTTACTCAACACAAGAGGAGGCATCAATTTCTGTAGGGGCTTTTCAAAAAATTGTCGCAGGCCAGACGGTAGTATTAACCTTACAATACGATGCACTGAACGAATTGGTAATTTTGTACCTAGACGGATCTGAGCAGGCACGAGTTCGGGGTAAGATTCTCCCAAATGATAAACCTTTATGGCTTGGTCACATTGGAGGGATGGAGGCACAAGATGCTGATTACGCTGAGGTCATTTCTTATGATAATCTCCTTGATCATAGACAACGAAGAATAGTTGAATCCATGCTTATTGCCAAACATCTTGATCTGGGGCTTGGCACCGAAGATACAGATGAAGATGGGATGGCGGATTGGTGGGAATTAGAGTTTGGCTCAAGGCAAGACCCTGACGGAGATGATGACTTTGATGGTTTAAATAATTATGAAGAATTTATTAACCGTACCGACCCCTCTAATAAAGACTCTGATAGAGATGGGCTGGAGGATTTATGGGAAGTTGTTAATGGGTGGAATCCGCTGTTCAACGACTTGCTAGTTGATGTTGATGGAGATGGTTTGAATTCTGTAAAAGAAATGGAGGTCGGTACTAATCCGAAAATAAAGGATACTGACCAGGATCAAATGACTGATGGTTGGGAGTATTATAATGGAATTAACCCTTTGTTTAAGAATGGCACGGAGGATCCTGACCGTGATGGCCTTATTAATCTTTCTGAATTTGAATACCAAACGAACCCTCTAAACCCTGACACTGATTTTGATTCTTTGCCAGACGCTTTAGAAATATCGAATGGGTGGAACCCTTTAGAAAATGCAAAAAAAAGTGACAATGATTCTGATGGTCTTTCAGATTTTCAAGAATTTAGTCTTGGGACAAACATGTTTTCTTCTGATTCTGATAGTGACCGAATTTTCGATTTTGAAGAAATTAGAAATGGATTAAACCCTCTAAAAAATGATTCTGAAGATGATCCAGATTCCGATGGTTTAAATAATTTATCCGAGATTAAGTTTCAAACAGACCCTTTCAATAATGATACTGATCAAGATGGTGTTTTTGATGGCTGGGAAGTAACTCATAAAATGAACCCTTTGATCAATGATGCGAAAGAAGATTTTGATTTTGACGGACGCTCTAACATTTTTGAATTTTCAAACAAGATGAATCCAATTGAGTGGATTGATTTAGATGATGATGGTATGCACGACCTATGGGAGCAAAAAGTAGGACTAAGTGATGATAGAAATGAAGCAGCAGATGATACGGATGGCGACCAAGTTTCAAACTTAATAGAATTTGTTTTGGGAGGACACCCTTTGCAAAGTAGTGTGTCTCCTCAATTGAAGTTAGAGTTTGGGGAGGGAAATGAAATTTCAGTTTGTTATGATTCCACGAATTTTCGTTACTATTTCTATGAAATAACTTTGCAAAAAATGGACTATAATAATGTTTGGGAAGAACTTTTAAGTTTTGATTATCAATTAAAAGGCTCGGAGTTAAGTCGTAAATTTAGGGATATTAGGGGAATGGAGGGCATTTATAGAATATCTCTAAAAAGGTTACCTTGATTCGTCTGATATTATTCATATTAATTAGATTACAAGCCCTTCAATTTTAAGATGAATATAAAAGCCATCGTACTCATGATTGCAGGCCTGTTCGTTGCTTTATGGATGGGTCAGGCGGTTGGAAATGGAGATTACGGTACAGCAATAGCGGTTGCTGGGCTGACTGTTTTTGCGGTTCTTGTTTCCGTTGTAGGAAAGCATTATCGTTTTGAGGGATGGGCTATTGCAATTATTTGTGCTTGTTATTTTGTGGGCGGAAAAGGTTTTGCTTATCAAAGGTTAGGCTCACTGCTTTTCATCGGTGAGGCGGCACTACTTTTACTTATAGGCTTTCATTTGATTCGTTGCCTTGGAGGAAAAAATGACGTCTTACCACGGCACCCTATCACTATTCCACTTTTAATATTTCAAATATATGGGTTTGCTCACCTCCTAATTGATCGGAGTTATTTCCCTTTTTTCTTTCTGATGAAAGATGTGGCGACAATTTATTATGGATTATTTTTCTTTCTTGTTTTTCCTCCTATGCTCCATAGACCGACACGTGAATACTTACTTAAGCTATTGCCTGTAATTTCGGCACTAGCCTTAGGGTTATTGGCTCTATTTTTGGCAGTTCCTGGGCTAGAACAACAAGTCTTTTTTGCTACTATGGTCCGAGGTGCTCCTTTAATAATGCCATCCATTGATGCGCTCATTCCAGTTTGCATCGCTTTTTCAGCCTTTTGCTATTTTAAACACCTAAGAGTATCGGGTTTATGGAAGATTGTTTATCTCTTTTCTTCAGTTCTTTGTACGGCCCCTTTATTTGCACAGGGAAAAGCGGTTTTTTATCTCGCCTTTTTCCTGTTTGTTGGTGCCCTTTTCTTTGTCGGGCACTGGAAGTTTTTTGCCACAGGTTTGTTGATTGGAGTGCTTTCAACGACTCTCCTTTATTCATTGATTGAGTCTAGAATTATTCAAGATACTAATGGGAGGTTTGAGAGTTTTATTAATGAATTTTCTTCTTTTGATATTGCTGGTATTGGAAGCGGCAAGCAAGGCTTTGCCCAGGAGAACGTAGACTGGCGATTCACTTGGTGGAAGATGGTCATAGAAGACGTCATGAAAGAAAATCCATTCTATGGTTTGGGCTTAGGGTCAGATATTTCAACTCAATTCCACGCCACCTATTTTCAAACAGGTATTGATAATACCGATGTGCTTATCGCTCGATATCCCCATAATGTGCTCATCACCATTATGGGGCGATTGGGAATTATTGGGCTTATGATTTTCATACCCATTTGTATATTAATCGTGAGAGAGTTATGGCTAGGAATGATTAAATTAAGAGCGTCTTCTGATGAGCATAGTCCAGGGCTCGCTTTTGCTTGGGCATTTGTGCTTGCTGGTTTTGCTAATGCTTTTTTCCAATCTACTTTTGAGGCTCCCTATGCAGCAATTGCTTTTTGGTCAATGCTTGCAGTTCTTTGTGTAATGAATAGGCAAACTGATGAAGTGACGGAAGAAGAGGAAGAATTTATTGAGAGTGAAGATGGTATCTTGAGTGATGGTAAGTATGTTATGGGATCAAGGCCCGTTTAGAGATCTGCGTTTTATAGGAACTGAAAATTTTATGATTTAATCCGTATGAAAGATGATCGAACTTGGGGGGGAATCGTTCCATGGATTTATGAAAAATGTACGTCGTTCAGAAAGAACAGATTTTCAAGGTTCTTACTAGAGCTTTCGCCTAAGGAGGGAGAGAAAATAATTGATCTTGGAGGAGAGCCAGAGTTTTGGAGAACTGCAAAAATCAGCGTTGATGTGCATTGTATTAATCTTGATAAGATAGAATTTGATGATTCTGAATATTTGGTGCAGTTGAGGACCAGTTCAGGCGATTGCTGTGAACTCTCTAATGAGCAAGACAATTCTTATGATTTAGTTTTTTCTAACAGTGTTATTGAGCATGTAGGTGATTTCGATAGGCAAAAGAAATTTGCTGATACTGCGTTGAGGCTTGGAAAGAAAATTTGGATTCAGACACCAGCAAAGTGTTTTCCGATTGAACCTCATTGGTTTGCGTTATTTATCCACTGGTTCCCAAGAAAATATCAATACTTACTTTTTCGATTGTTCGCATTACGACAAAGATTTGCCAGAGTTAAATTAACCAAATCTGAGGTCAAGGCTCAAGTAGATGATGTCAGATTGATGACTAAGGGAGAACTGAAGAAAATTTTCCCTGATTGTAAAATAATTACTGAAAGGTTTCTATTTATTCCAAAATCCTATGTGGTGATGAGAAGGGGTGATCAATAAAAAATAATGATCATCATATAATGTAAGTCGTGAAAAATAAAAAAAACATACTCCTTATTGGACAAACGCCGCCACCTTACCACGGACAGGCAGTTGCTACTAAGCAGTTGTTTGATCATGAATGGAATACTGATCAGATTTATTTTTTGCGGATGAATTACAGTTCTTTAGAATCGCAAGTTGGTAGGTTTAGTGTTCGTAAGGTTTTTCATCTTTTTGGTCTAATTATTAAGTCATTAGTCATATTAATAAGGAGGTACCCATGCGCACTGTATTACCTTCCAGCTAGCCCAAATTTGGTGCCGGTTCTTAGAGATATTTTTTTCTTACTAATTGTGAGGCCTTTTTCAAGAGGAACTATTTTCCACTATCATGCTGGAGGTCTCCCAAAATATGTAAAAACCTCTAGATTTCCTGTCCGCCTTTTAGCTAACCTAGCCTTAGCTAAACCTAATTTAGGTATTGAAGTATCTAACTCTCAGCTGAGAGAAAGTAATTATTTTTCCTCGGAACGCAGGGTAGTCATTCCTAACGGGCTTGATGTTCCTGTAGAGAAGTTTAAACGTGAAAAATTAGAGGCAGTTCAAAAAAGAATTCTTTTTATTGCAGGCTTACGCAAATCGAAAGGCGTTTTAGATGTCATTGAAACGGCTCTGAAGATCAAGCAGAAAGAATCCAATTTTATTATTGATATCGCTGGTTCATGGCAGGAACCAGAGACAGAAAAACTTTTTCAGCATGAACTTTCTAAACATAATCTTGAAGATCATATTATGCTTCATGGAAGAGTTGCTGGTGACGATAAATGGAAACTTTATAGCTCTGCTGATATATTTTTCTTTCCTTCCTACTATGAGTCAGAAAATTTTCCTCTCGTTCTAATAGAGGCCATGGCATTTGGGCTTCCCATAGTCAGTACAAAATGGAGAGGAATTCCTGAAATGGTGGAGAATGATCATTCCGGAATGTTGTGTGGAGTCGGAAAGTGTGATGAGTTTTCTCAAGCACTTTACAGTCTGATTATAGATCAGAGTTTGCATGAAAAAATGTCTGCAAAGGCTAGGGATTTATACCTTAAGAAGTACACTCAGAGAATCTTTTTGGATTCAATGGAGAAAGCCTTTGATAGTGTCACTCTAAAAAATTAAAGCGATATTGAATATGATCACTCTAGTTACATTCGTTCTGATGATTGCTGGTTATCTTTGGATCGCTGTATTTGGAACTGGAGTTAAGGATGTTTTTCAGTGGCCTGGTTTAATTTTAATAGCTTCTGCATTTATAATTGCAGCCTTTTCATTGAAGAATAATAAAAATCTTAGCGGTAGTTCCCTGTGCCGGTTTTCAGTGTTTTCACTTTTTATTTATATGCTAATCAGAGCCGTTGGTTCACCTGTCACTCATGAAGCAAGGCTTGAGATGCTTCTTCTCTTCGTTCTTTTAGGTTTTTACATTTTATTCAGTTATCTATTGGCTGCTGATAAATACCGGATGGCCTTTGTCATTGTTTTTTTGATCTTGTGTTGTGCGAATACTGGTGTTGCTATTTATCAGCTAGCTCATCCACAATTTCATATTTTACCAGGTTATGATAGAGTGGGCCTAGGGGGTCAGTTAGAGAGGCCTAGTGGCTTTTACAACGCTAGTCCACATCTCGGCGGTTTTCTGCAACTCACTTCTATAATGTCTGCGGCATTATTTATGTTTTTGAAAAATAAAAGAGGCCGTTTAGTTTTCTTCCTTCTTTTTGTGACTTCAACCACTGGCGTCATTTTAAGCCAGAGCAGGGGAAGTATGGTGGCTCTTCCACTTGGCCTTGGTGTTGTTTTTTTATTTTATTTAATATGTAATCATCGATCAGGTCTGAATTCTCGAGCCAGAAGACCTAAGGTTGCTCTCACAATCTTACTAGGTCTTTGCGCTATGGTTGCTCTTGGAACAATAATGATTAATGATATTAGTGGCAGGGTTAAGTCATTTGATCATTTTTTTGCGGATGCATCTAGAGCAAATTTCAGAGCAGCTGCAGTTGATCAATGGATGGAGTCACCGCTCATTGGGACAGGTTCGAGAACTTTCCAGTTTAAGTATCTTCAATACAGACCAGAGCATGCTCCATTTCACCAAATGGATCCAAAGTTTGCTCATAATGATTACTTTCAGCAACTTGCTGAATATGGATTGATTGGGTTTTGTTTAGTACTTTTTTGCCTTTTCGCACATTTCTATAATGGAATTCAATTGGCCAGGGTTACTGCAAATAGTATTTTTGACAATAAAAGCCGGCTTCGATTTGCTTTGCTTGTTGGATCAATAGCTGTGATTGCAGCTCATTCTTTACATGCCGTTGTGGACTTCCATATTAGGTTACTTGCTACAGCCATTCCGATTGTTTTTTGTTTATCAATTATATCCAGTCTAAGCATTTCAATTCCATCATCTAAAAAGAGAAACTTTGTTATGAAGGGGTTGCCGCGTTGGGCCATTGGAGCGACCGGAGTTACAATTGTTGTTTTAGGTTTTTTGATGGCTCCTTCATCTTGGAAGATTCAAGAGGCTAAAAATCATCTTAAGAATGGTGACTCTGCAACGGCGATTGGGTTTTTACATGATGCTTCACAAATTTCACCAACAAATTCAGAATCTTTTAGGGAATTGGCCCGGTTAAGGTATGAAAAATTGGGGGAAGATATACCGACGATTGTTAAAATTGGGTATGCTGAAAATGCTTTGGATGCTTATGAAAGGGCTTTAGCTCTTAATTCTCTTGATTGGAAATCTCTTTTAGGATCAGGAGTCTGTGAAATATTTTTGGCTTGGCATTCTACGACATCGGCTAGCGATCAGTATTGGAATAGAGCCAAGACGTTTTTAGATAGAGCCATAAGTATTGCACCAACAAAATATGAACCTCGAGAGGAGTATGCTTATTTTCAGCTTAATTTGGCCTATTATATGGCTAGTAGGGGAGACCTTGAAGGGGCTTATCGAGAAGCGGTTGGGGCGGCAAAAAAATTTAAGGCTGTGCCAGAATACTTTGTTGAAGGTGCTCCTCGAGGGCACCGAGTAGCTGAAGGAGTCAGAAGCACAGAAAAATTATTAAAAAGACTGAAAAGAAGTTAAATGATCAACATGATTGAAATAACTAGAATTTTTTCAGTGAAGGAGAATAGGTACTAGAGTTGTATATTCATATCAAAAAAACTATTATCAGGGTCTATGAAATCACTAGAGTGGTTTTAGTCACTCTGGTTGCTGAATTACGCCATCAGTTTACGAGATATCGTCGAGGGCCTAATCAAAGAGTTTGGGACATTGATGTTGTTTACCTATGGAGTGATCCTAGTGATTTGGAATGGTCGAAGAAAAGGCTGAAAGTGTTGAGTTCGGAAGGACGTGATGATTTTTGTTGTATTGACGATCAGACGATTTCACCGCCTGTGACACTTGATGAGTTACGGTATTCACTGAGATCAATTGACAGTTTCCTTGAGGGTGTTCGATATGTACACATCGTAGTGGATGGGCAAGTTCCCGAATGGCTTAACCTAGATCATCCTCAATTACGAGTGATTGAAGCAAAGGATATTATTACTGATAAAAATCACTACCCAAATTATAACACTCAAGCAATAGAATCTTACTTTTTTAATATACCGGATCTTAGTGAGCGTTTTATTTATTTTAATGATGACTTTTTCCTGTCCCGTAAGACCGGAGTGGATGAATTTTATACATTGGATGGTTTAATTAGAGTTCGACTTGGACGTGCATTATCACCTAGAGGAATGCCTGTATCTGAGGAGGAGGGGGACTCTGCTGGACATAAAAATGCTAACAAGATATTAGATGATCAATTTGGCAAGCGCGCTCGATTGACAGTTATGCATAGACCATACGCTCACCACAAGGTGTTACTGAAAGCGGCCGAGGAAGACTTCCCGGAAGCTTTCGAAGAGACTAGGTCTTCACGTTTTCGATCTACAAAAATGGTGGCTATCCATAGCTTCCTTTTGCCTTACGCAGCTTCATACCAAAAAAAAGCAGATCTTGTTCCACCAAGATTACTTGAGAAAGATATGTTTAAGTGGGGTCAATGCTCGAATTCAAATCATAAGGTAACCCAAAGAGTTAGGTCTCTACGAGGTAAAGGTTTTTGTATACAAGAGGAGAGGGGTATTCAAATACCTGAATCAGAAGTATCAAGATTCCATGAATTCATGTCAGACCTTTTCCCTGACCCTTCATCTTTTGAGAAGAATTAGAAAGACTTTAGAATGAGTTAATTATTTAAGGGTTCTGTATCCAAATCCCCTGAGCTTCTGAAGTGCTCTTTCTGAATCTAAAGTTGCTAAAAAGTTAGGTAGTTCGTACCGAGATGTGTTCGCTTCCAAAAGGAGAGGCCTTAATAGCCCTTTTCTGATTAGATATATTTTATAACCATGGTCTTCAAGTAACTTGCTTACTGGAGACGGATAACCTTCATGATCCTCATAGATTATATCTCGGACTTTCTTTTTTTTGAGCAATTCGTTGGCTCCAATTAAAGCAAATTTTTCATGCCCCTCGATGTCAATTTTACAAACCCCTATAGTTTGTTCAGTTGATGCGAAGTAATCGTCTAATGTTGTCGTCTTAATAGTGATGCGTTTTTTTATAAGGTTTTCATCTGTTTGATTATAAATTGATGCCGAACCATGGTTGGAATCAAATTCGTTTGTGATAACAAGTTCAGCTTCACCTTGTTGATCAGAAACGCCGAAGTTCTCCATTTGAATTTCGGCTATGGTGTGTAGATCTCTCCATTTCAATATGTTTTTCTTTAAATCTGTGAATATTTCAGGGTGTGCTTCAAAGACAATAACCTTCCCCTTGGGGCCAGATGCTTTGGCCAATAGGCCTGTCATTAACCCATAATTTGCTCCAATGTCTATACAGGTTTCACCTTCACGTGTTAGTCGCCATAAACATTCTAGTATTGCGGTGTCATAAGTACCTGTTTTCAATATTGACGATCCAATTCTGTCTGATGGGTCGGCCATCATTTCCATTCCCCATGGTAAGCTGACCATTT
>MDSV01056825.1_pt1 | contig 16021 bp, 14 predicted proteins | sample 810851 | NCBI WGS metagenome assembly MDSV01 (sample SAMN05326640, study PRJNA326480) | marine metagenome | isolation source: seawater | place: Atlantic Ocean: North East | collected 2012 | reverse complement strand
TCTTGCGTTATGACCAATGAGTGTTTGGCATCCTTTGTTTGTTCAACAATCCAAGGTTTACCTTGAATAGAACTTTGCACTCTAACAACAATTAACCGAATTAGATTAACAATGAAGATAATGATTGTTATTAAAATCAATGCAACAAGTGCTTGGTGTAAAAATTGGGGTTGATGTGTACCACCTTCATTTGGGCCTAAAATAATTTCCGCTATATTATCCAGAATGATCATGAATGATTTTATAGTTTACAAAGAAAAAAAAACAATTTGTTCTTTTCTTATTAGTTATTAATATCAAGAGTCACTTTAACGCGGTTCTTGAGAGCTTGCCACCACCAATTTACAGGTAACGGACCTCTTTCGTATAATGTCATTACATCTTTTGCAGTAATAGCACGATTGTAATATTTTAATCGAGAGATATAACCATTGAATGTTTTATTACTTCCTACGTAAATTGTTTGCAATTCATCATCTTCGTGAACGGGTATACCGGGTAAAATACAACTCCGTACTAGTTTTCCGTTAATATAAACATCTAAAGTACGATTCCAAAGAATTGCTGTTACTTGAACCCATCTTTGAAGTGGAATATTATCAATATCACATGCATAAGAAGTCTGTAACCAAGCTGATTTATCATTGTTATTAGCAGCAGCTAAGGATGCCGGGTTTACTGCGGTATATTGAGTTGAACCATCACTACCACCATTAACAATTGGGGAATTTGCGTAAGTATTTTTATCATAAACGGTATCACCTTTAATTGTACTTACTCGAACCATCATTTTGTTTTCATTGGGATATAACCAAATACTTGGGTTAGCAATACCACCCCCATTTTCATAAGATACGTCTGGTCCATTAGATGAACGATACAATACACATTGTGGTTCAGTTGTTGAATGCCAACTTCTAATATTTATCCAAAAATTGTAAGTGTATTCGCGTCCTGTTATTGATAAAGGAGCTTTTACCCCTTTAATTGGTTGTATATTAGTAGAACTTGTTGGTTTACTTATTAACATTGGTTCTGTTTTAGCTTTTGACTGATTTACGCGATAAATAATAACAATGACTGCAATAATAACAATTACAACTGCAACGATTATCGCGATTTTAGCGGGTGACATTCCTTCGTTAGCCATTTTGTTTTTGTCTTAATATAAAATGATAAAAGAAAAAAAAAAACAATAAATATTTCTTTTAACAATTATAAAAAATATTATTCATATATTTTTTTTTTTTTATTTTTTTTATATTATTTGTAACCAAGTAATATGAATGTTAGTATTTTAACACCAACTTATAATAGAAAAAAATTTTTAACATTTTTAGCAATTATGATAGAAGGTCAAACGTATCCTTTAGACAAAATTGAATGGATTGTTATTGATGATAGTCATGAATCCAATCAAGAATGGTTCGAAAAACATCATTTACAAGATAAACTTCATCGAATATATTATCAACATTTTAAGAATCATATTAAAATTGGTGAAAAGAGAAATCTTGTTAAAAAAAATGCAACCGGGGATATTTTAATTCATATGGATGACGATGATTATTATGGAATGAATTATGTTGAAACAATTGTCAATATTTTTAAGAAATCAACAAATATCCATGTTGTAGGTGCGTCTACGATATATTTGATTTATCCAGAGTTACCATTTCTCTATAAATCTGGCCCTTTTCATAAAAATCATACATGTGGAGGATTCATGGCATACCGAAAAGAATACGCAAATAATCATAATTATAATCCAAATGCTTCTAAAGGAGAGGAAAGACATTTCTTAAATTATTGGACGACACCCGTTTTTCAAATACTTAATTCATCTAACATTTATATGGCAATTGTTCATCAAAATAATACCGTTAACAAATATTCAACAAGACGTGTTAAAACTGATTTACATTGGATTTCTCATATAAATTATCCAGAAATATCAATGTTTTATTTAACATTGACTAAAATGGATTTCGAGTTACATTATGTTAATTATTCCAAAAATTTGATGATATCTAATTATAGTGGGTTTCATTCTAATGTAATTTTAAGATTTCTTCTTATTAAATCTATTTTAAAAATTACACTTTATTTTTTCTTATTTTTTTTTACTAAAATAATTCATCTTTATAACAAAAAAGATATTTTAGACACGATTGATATTCATCGTCTTATTTTGAAAAAAATAGATAATAAAATTCTTGAACCAAGAAAAATCAAAAAACAAAAAATATCAAAAGCAAAAAACTATTCTAAAAATGATATTATGAGATTAAATTTACAAAAATATTATCAAAATTTAATGTACTCTCAAAAATATAATTTAAATAATAGTCCCCAATTAAGACAACAATTAATTACATACGCCACTTATGTCCGCAATTTAAACAGGTAACAAAGATTGTCATTGGTTCATCTGCAGAACGCGTTTGAGCCTCTTTGTAAGTACATTTACGTTGTTTGCACTTTCCACATTTAAATTGACTCGAACATCCAGAGAAATCTCTTTCATATAATGATTTATCTCGTTTCGCCTTTTCTTCTAAAATCTTTTCCCATTTTTCAGGAAACATATCTGATGGGTGCATAAATGGAATTTCGTGTGGTAAAATTTCCTTTTTAAACAAACGTGGCAATAATTTTACATTTTTAATATAACTATCGGGATGTAAGTTTGTATAAACTGATAATAAACGTTGTCGATATAATTCAACAAAACGAGGATTGTACCACCGTCTCATAATATTTTTTTCCATTGCTCGTTTAATAACCGCATTATAAATCCCACATTCAAGATTTTGAGCAGGATTTAATTCTAAAAAAGACTCGTATTCTTTTTTTGACACATCACATTTACCATAATATTCTGAAAGAAGGTCTTCAAAAAGATGAACACTTCTTTGACGCATTTGATTAACTTCAGAAGGAGTCATTTCCACATTTAACAAAGGAGCTTTCCATTTTCCACTTGATTTTGAAAGAACAATTGGAGAAGCAGTTGTTACTGGATGTGACAATGCCTTTAAAACATTATTTGATTCTAATTTTTCTTTAGATGCCATTTTACAACAATTCTAATAATATTTTTATATTTCATGTTTATATTCAATTCTTTCTAAAAAAATTAAAGAATAGCAGTTAGTTTAATTATTGTTAAAAATGTATTTTCTTTTTTTAAAACAATGTTTTCAAATAAAGGATTTATTTTTTTAATTATTATCTTAGTAATTGTTACGATTGTGCGCTTTTATCGTAAATACAGAGAACGGTTTGAAGCTTTCAATCGATTACGAGTTCAAAACGCAGATATAATCAACAAATATATTGATTCTTATGATGTTTTGTATAGCAATAAAAATGATTTACAGGTAAATTCATTGGATGATTTCAATAACAATCTTTCTTTAGTTGGTTATAAAATCAATAATCAATGGGAATATACCGAAAATCTGTACATTATTTTGCATGATTTGTGTCGTCTTGGTGGATTAAAAAAGATGTATGTTCCTCCTCAACTAGACGACACAAATGATATTCATTCTAATCAATTATTAGTTGAAAAGAAAATTGGTGAATATTTGAAGACACAACCGAATGAAAAATTATTAGAAATTGGATGTGGATGTGGTGCAATTGCAGAAAACATGTCAAATAATACATTGTGTCATGTTACAGGAATTAATATTGATAAAGAAACCATTCAAAAAGGAATGGATGAATTAGCGTTAAAAAAGAATAATAATGTCAATTTAGTGTATGCTGACATGAATGAAAAGCTTCCCTTTGATGATAATTCATTTGATGGTGTGTATAATATTCAAGCAATGACTTTTTCAAATAATTTGGAATCATTATTCAAAGAAATAAATCGTGTCTTAAAACCGGGGAAAAGAATGGTAATCATGGATGGAATGATATTGGATAATTTTGATAAAAAAAACCCAAAAGACATGAAAAGAATCATTGAATCACAAAAAGTATGTGCTGCAGGGGGCTGGTGGCATCCAAAATATTGGGAAAATGCTGGCGAAAAAGCAGGATTCAAAGTTATAACAAGTACGTGTGGGGATAAATATAAGGGACAATATGCAAATGAATTACCGATTTTGATTGAAGCTGATAATTATTATCATCGTATTAAAATGTTCACTAAAATATTAGCCAAATGCAGAATATTACCCGAACATATTCCCAAATTATTGGAAAGGTTGTGTGAAGGTTCAGCCGGTTTAATTGAATTGTGTAAAGAGAGTAAATTGACGACAAACTATTTTATTATCTTTGAAAAACAATAATTTTTAAAACTTTGTTTGAATTTTAGCGTTGTTTTGTTTTCTTGTTGAGTTTATTTTTTCGTCTTCGGAGAGAATTTTTTCTTTTTTGTTTGCGAGTTTGTTGTTTTTTATTGAAACGATGAGACAATTTTCTGAGAAGTTTGCCACCCCGAGAGTGAGAACGTTTTTTGTTTTTACGAAGGAAACGTTTTCTGGATTGACGTTTGCCACCTGATTCTGGTTCTGTTGATGCTCCTCCTCCTGATTGTGCCTCAGCCAGCATCCGCGCCTTCGCCACCTCCTTCGCCTCCGCCGCCGCCGGCGTCTTCGCCTCCGCCACCGCCCTCGCCTCCGCCGCCGCCGCCGCCGCCCTGCTCTGCGCAGCCCGCGCCCCCCTTTCCGCCGCATCCGCCGCCACCGCCTTCTCCACTGTAAGTATCTCTAAACCAAATGGTAATTCTAGTTCTTCAGTAAACTTATATCTCTTTGCATCAGTTAAAAAATTATTTAGAAAATCATTTATGTTCCTTACTGCAACCATATCATCTGTACAAACAGATACAAATATAAATTTTCTTGAATTTGGAACTTCCAAAACACCATTTATCAAACTTGTACCTGTACCCCATTGTCTACCAGAACCCTGATACAATGGGACAATTTGATGTCTCTGTTCAATTAGTGAATCACCCTCTCCAAAAATGTTAAAAAAGAGTTTTATAATTGATTTTATAAAATTATTATTAGATATTTTACTATTATTTTTAAAATCTCTTGCATTGGCAATAGATATAAACTTCTCTATGTTTTCATACTCATTCAATAATTTTTCTTCAAAATCAGGTTGGTCGGTTACTGAAAATGGTTCTTCACGAGACCCAAGAGACCAATCAATTGGATGTTTAGTATCGGTAATTTTAGAAGTATTGTAAACCGTACCGATCGATTTTATAATCTCTTTAGCGACTATTTGACCATCATATGTTGGGTCTCCGTAATGATGTAAAAGATGGTCTTTGTCCTTTGAATCAGAACCTTGTTTGGTAAACATGTCAAAAAATCCTCCCGCGACTGATTTACCTCCTAAACTTTTCAATGCATTTATTTGTTTTTGTGTTAATTTTTGTCCTTCTTTTAATTCTATTAAAACTTTTCGTGCGTCTTTTTTAGCCTTACTATTAGTTGTTACATCTTCAATACGTTGTTTTACACTTTCTCCCATATCTACGAACGTTTTTCGAGCATTTAAAGTTGCCTGATTTAACCCCGCTTCAAATAGTTGACTCTTTGATATTTTTGTTTGACCCGCAATAAATTCGGTTGTCTTATGCAATAATTGTTGCCAGCCATTTTTTTTAAAAAACTCTCGAATTTTAAATTTTGTATTAGAGTTAACACCTTTAAATGTTGAATTGAATTCATCCTTTGTAATAAAATGTTCATTGATCTTAAATAGTGATATTTTTCTCAAAGTGTCCTCTTCTGTATAATTTACAAATAATTTCTTGCCAGAATCACTTAATAATTTATTATCGTTTAAAAATTTTAATAACTCCATTATTCTGTCACCCGATTGTACTCTTGATAATGAAATAAGTGCAAAAAATAGACTATCAATATTTTTTACAGGGTTACTTAATCTTTTAATTTGGCGAGGATTTAATGCTTTAATGATAAAGTCACCCGTAATTTTTCTTTTTTCTATTTCAATTCCTTGAGAAACATCCATCTCTGAAAATATAACAATTACAATTTTTGATATTTCATTTATTTCTTTCTTTTTAATTCTACTTAATTTTGTAACTGGAATATATATTCTTAAAGTAGGTGCTAATACTGCCGCACAACAATATAATTCCCCAATTGTACTGTCTTCCGTAACATATACACCAGTATCTTCTATTAGTTCTTCTTCTTCATCTCCACCGTCGGAAGAACCAGGTTCTTGAAAGAGGTCATTTATAATACTTTCAACTTTTGTAGCATTCCATTCTTCACCTTTTCCTCTAGCAATATCTGAACCCCAAAAATCCTCTAATTTTTGAATTTGATCTAAAAATCTTGTTTTAATATCTGGGTCTATGTTTGGTGGAATAGCATCGACTTCTTTTAAATCATATATTTTTCGGATAACGGACTTAAAAATGTTTTTAACTTTTTCTTTACTTGCTTTTTCATTTTCAACCAACTTTCTAAATTCATCTTTTAATTTGGTTGAAAACTTCCTAAAAACTTGTATTTTTCTTCCTTTGATTTTTGCTTTTTTAGCAAAAGAAAGCACGGTGGACTTTACTTCTTCACCTTTTTTTTTAACTAAAGCTTGTGTTTTTTCGGTTGTTGTTAATCTTTCTTCTTCAGTAATCCATAATATATCTCTTCCTTGACGCAAAAGTTCCATACATTTTGAGGAGGCATCTTCACTATTTTCTTTATCTTCTCCAGCTTCTCCCGCTTCTCCCGCTTTTCTAGCTTCTCCCGCTTTTCCAGCTTCTCCAGTTTCTCCAGTTTCTCCAGTTTCTCCAGCTTCTTCATCTGGAAAAACGGTATTAAAGGCGGTTATAAGATTGTCATGAATTTCTGATTTTGGATACGTTGAAATGTCTCCCTCAATAGGTGGCGTTGTTCTTGTAATACCTTTTCCTAATTTTTTAAATAATTCTGTTGAAATTTCTTCTTTAACATCCGCATTAACTTCTTGTTTATATTTAACATATATACCGTCAGGCTGAGCAACAAGTTTATTTAACTTTTCTATTATAAGGTCTGACAGGGCTCTCCCGCTTTTTTTCATTTCTTCGACTATTTTTTTTAAACTAAACGTAACCCAAAATTTTTTTTTTTTAAATTTGAATTTTAAATCAGACTTCAATTTCGCACCGTCTGATATAGTTGACGGAACTTTTTTAGTTACCGAAGTGAACAAGCCTTTGATTGTTTTTTCTACGGGAGGGACTATCTTTCTTGCACCAAGTTTATCAACTTCTTTCATAATTTTTATCAAAGAATCACGTTGGGTCGTTGAAATGCTACCATGCTGTGAACCAGGCATATCGGGATCCCACCATTGTTCAACCTTATTAGAACCGGGTAAATCAGTTAAAGCAGTTCTAAACCAACCTTCTGAGTGGTCTCTTGTTTTATCTTTCCACTCTTTGCGGTCATACTCAACTATTCCATTAACGTTTTGAGTTAAACAGGTGTTTTCATGATTATAAATATGGTCGAAAATATGATTATAAACATTTTGTCGATGTACTGAATCGTCCCCCAATTGCCATCCCTGATTACAATCTTTGGTGTTTAATTCGTGTCTTGCATATAAAGCCCAGTTTTGTAATCCCTTGTCAACTGACGCCATAATTAAATCTTTTAACTATTATCAATATTTTTTTACAACATCACCAAAAAAAAAATAAAATCTTTTCAATAATCAATTTTACATTGCCCAGATTGAATGAACAACCGGCAATTCCCATTTAACACCTGATTTACCATAATCATATTCTTCAAATTCAAGTAATCCTTCTTTTGTGTCAAACATTGTTTCTAATTCTTCATCACATTCTAAATCATCTGCAATGACAATTGATGCCGACTGTTCTTCCTCAATTTCATCTTCCTCTTCTTCCAATTCATCATCATCAGATTCATTCTCACTTTCTGAATTTTCATTATCAGAAATATCATCCGAATTTGCTTTTTTAGCAGCAACTGCCGCCGCTTTTAATTTTGCAAGTCGTTTTGCCTTTTTGGATGATGAATTCGACCCACCGAGTTCTTCATCTGATTCTTCTTCATCAAAATACATTCCATCATCATCGTCTTCAACTTGATTTACATTTGGTTTCTTGATGTGATTAAGAAGGTCTTCAACCGACTCTTCTTCCGACTCTTCTGAATCAATTGTTTCCAACAGGTCATTCATAATTTTGTTTTTATTCTGTTTCTTTTCGTCTAAAGATTCTTTTTTAGAAGGTGTTGTTAGACTTTTTTTAGGTTTTTTTGCATTTTTTTTTTTAGAAGTTTTTTCCTTTTTACCTTTTGAAACAGGTTGAATTGACAATGTTACATTTGGAGAATCATCTGACTCGTTTAATGAAACCTTTTCTATCCATTTTTTGATGTGAGAAGCTGAAATCAACAAGGTGTCTTTCAATTCCATTGTGGATTTCAAACGAATTAAAACAATATCATTATATAATTGTACTTTTTTACCGTGAAATAAATATGGAGTTTCATGCTTTGCTTTACCTTTTTCATATCCCCAACAAACAAAGACACTATCATCTTTGATTGAATCATCAATTGAAGAACCTTCCCAAGGACCATATCTTTTCCAAGAAGTATAAACACCTTTGTTTTTTACTTTACTGCGAAACAAGAGGTCAACAACTTCTTCTGAAAACTCTGGATGATCATGAGAATAAAGTTTTATTTTTTCATTGGTTGGGCGTAATTCGGTAATCTTTTGTTCTCCAGAAGCATTAATATATGCATATGGTAAAATAGGCATTTTTCTAATTAATCCACTAATCACTTTCTTTAAATTTATATTTATAAATCATTTAATGTAAAAAAATACAATCCTATAATGTATTATAAGTTAGAAAATTACGAATCAATAATTCTATTTCAAACGGAATTTTATATTGTGAACTCATTTTTTTAATGAGTTGATTCATGAATATATAAATCATCGGAAGATTTAGTGAATCTTGTGCAGTTTTAATCGGGGTTTTTCCAGAATTATCTTTTTTTGTAATTTCTAAATATGACGGATAAAATCGACGATTGAAGATTGGTTTTCGAAGATGAATTATCTTTGCAATCCAGTGACATCTATTTCGACCTAAATAATTTACTATCTGAGGGGAAGTATGAATAAATGTTTGCCAAACCAATTGATTAAAATCATGAAAATCCATTTTCTTTAAAAAATTAATAGTAACCCATGGAATTGACATCCATTCTAATGCATAATAATTTTTATTACACCATTTTAATTTTTTATTTAATAATTTTCCTTTTTTCCAAATAGAAAATAATTCATTTATTAACATATTTTTGATTCGTAAATCACAGGCTGAATCATCTAAAAAAATATCAAAATAAAAAAACTGGATTGTTAGAGAATTCATGTAATAATTTAAGAAAAAGATTTATTTCTATTCTTCTTAACTTTTTTGTTTTTATATTGTTTATCATGATTACAATAATTTGATAAATGTCGCGAAATATTAGTTATTAAATGCTTGCATTCTTTAATCTCTCCTTTATTGAAATTTCGAGATGAATCGATTTCAATCCACAATTGTAATTGGGAAGTATTTTCAACTCCACATGTAACATGAATTTCAATAAAATCATTATATTTATAAATACGATGTTGACGGAGACAAGAAAAAGCTGTTTCTGATGGATTTTTTAGTAATTCAACATCAGATAGTAATTCTCGATGCTCACAAGTAACTCTAATTGCACTGTTCCGAATTCCATTAGATAAATAGGATGCTTCTTGTTGGATAATATTCCCATATAACTTTCCCTTTTGTGATTGATACCATTTCTTATTTTGGTCATGATAATACATTTCAATATCAGAATAACAATATTTGACACCTTTTTTTTCAAGAAAAACAAATAAGGGGGCAATTGCTCTTAGATTCCAAGAAGAGGAAGTAACATTTTCAATTGTTTTATGTTTAATTTTAATAGAAGGTATCTTTTTAGAATCTTCTTCTAATTTTCTTTTTTTTTTGTTATTAATTGCAATGGAAACAATATTATTTTTATCATAGTTTCCGGTACAAATTTTTTTATCTTTTAATTCTTTCTCTTCTATTTCCTTTAAGAGATTAAACGCTGGAGAACAATTGTTAACATTCTCCTCTTTTTTTGAATTAGACCCATCATTATGTTTTTGTTTTGTGTTAAATGATTTTTGAAAAGAATGAGATTCTAAAAAATATTCAAAATTAATCCTTATTGAAAAGTTTAAATTATCATTGTTAGATAATGAAGAAGAAAAATATTGATGTTTATCAATATTATGATTCATTTTAGTATTTCTCCATAAATGAAAAAGCTTATCAAATCTCATTTTTATGAACTACCTGATGACTTTCGTGATTATTTATATATCGATTATTTTTAAGTATTATATTTAGTAATAAGATTGATATTAATATAAACATCTCTTGTGTATTTTAATGGAATATAGGAGAACTATAAATAACAATGTATAACATCTCAAATCAACAACCCGTTGAAGAACCAACTCAATTCTATAATATATATAATTTTTCAACACCATCAGATTCATTTAGCTTATTTGATAATGTTTGTGTCTTAGAATTTGAAACCAAAAATATTATTGGTGGAAAGGATAAAGTACAAAAAATTTTATCAAAATGTGATTCAGAATGGGAAAACCTTGTCAAAAAAATAGATTATGAGATTTTTGGGCATCATAATGAATATTTTGAAGGAAAAATTTATCATAAAGACGACCGTTTTTTAATTACAATTCCAATTAAAAATTCAAAAAAATGTTTATTTAAATATACTTTTCATGTTTATGACCCTAATACGGAAAAAGATATAATTAAATGTAAAAGCCACTTTTTTTTTGATACTAATAAAAATAATACTAAAAATGTTAGTTTACAAATAAAATCAACAAACGGTTTTTGGTTTTCTAATAATCTAAATGAAGAACAAGATAATCCTCCACTGTCAACATCAATTAAAGATTGTTTTTCTAATATTGGTGAAACAATAAATACAGATGAAATAACACAATTGTACTCTTCTTGTAATTTAGAAGATAATGATGAAAATGATGATTATGAAAATTATCAAGACGATGAGGATGACAATAATGATTTAGAAAATGAAGAAGAAGAAGAAGAAGAAGACGATGACGACGACGATGATGAAGAAAATGATGATGAAGATGATTATGACGATGATGATGAAGAAGATGTTAATGATGAAGATGAAGAAAATGATGATGAAGACGATGATGAAGATAATGATGAAGATGACGAAGATGATGAAGAAAATGATGATGAAGAAAATGATGATGAAGAAAATGATGATGATAATGATGATGATGATGATGATGATGACGATGATGATGAAGATGATGATGAAGAAAATGATGAAGAAAATGATGAAGAAAATGACGACGATGACGACGATGATGAAGAAAATGTTGATGATGAAGAAAATGATGATGATGATGAAGAAAATGATGATGATGATGATGAAGAAAATGATGATGATGATGAAGAAAATGATAATGATGATGAAGAAAATGATAATGATGATGAAGAAGAAAACGATGATGAGATTGAAAATATTATCCATCGCAACAAAATAGAAGAAGATAGCACAAAAAAAAAAAATCTAGAAACGTCTAATAAAGTAAAATTTAAGAATAAAAAAAATGGTGAAATTGAATTAAATGATATTGATTTTTGGGGAACAGATAATGAAAAAAATAATAATATAACAGATATTGTTGAAGAATTAAAATCATAGTTTATCAATTTTTACTTTTAAAATAATGACACACCGATTCATGAAATTTAGAAGTTGTTTTTTGTTTTAATAATTTATCTGTATTGCAATAGATATTATTATTACTATTTTCAAAAGACGATATTAAATCGTTAATAATTTCATTTGGATGTGCTTTTGTATTTTTAAAATCATGATGTCCAAAAACATAATAGCTATTTTCCCATTCATGTAATTTAATATTATTCCAGTTATGTATATCATAGCATTTCCAAAAATCGAAATTTTCAACTGTTAGTAAACTGCAAAGATATGTTCTCATATTTATACTCAGACATTCATTGAAATTAATTAAAATGTCAAATATCAACTGACAAACATCTTTACTTTTTGAAAAAGTGTGTTCTGTATTTATATTATTAGTATAATTATGGGAAACAAAATTGATATGATTGTAAGTAAGTGATGAGAACCCGAAATCAATTAATTTGAAAGATTTTCCAAATGTTGGAAAGAAGACATTATTAATTTTAAAATACTCTGATGAAGTATTATTAAACATTGTATTTGAAATCATTAAATCATTGTGATTAAAATTCCAATTTAACTGCAGTTCATCTAAGATTTTAAGTATTTGTAATAAGTATGAAATAAATTGTTGCTCGAAAGCTTTTGTTTGTTTAGTTCGGCTGTTCTTTTTTTGATTTTCAAGCCAATTTTGAGTATTATAATGCAATCTTTGCATTCGGCAACAGTATTTATAATTGTTATTTTTTGAATTTGAGATGATAAAAATATCATATAATCTAGGAACATACATTTTACTTTTCGAATGAATTGATAATAATGAATGAATTAATATTTCAGAATAAAAACCACCAATTACAGTGTCATCTAATTCATTGTCTTTCATTATTTTCAATATATTTTTTGAATTTTTAATTTTATAAATTCCTCCCCAAACGCCTTCATCTATTTTTTCTGAATTATAACTGAGAAGTTCACCAGTCTTGTTATTTTCTTCTGTTAACCATTGTAATTCATTGATAAGATATGAAATATTTGTATAATTATTTGATAATAATTCAAAAATTAAATCAAAATTTGAATTGAATCCAATCTGAATTAACTTATTATAATTATCATGATTATTAATTTTTTTTGCATTTTCAATATTTATAAAAAGTAATCGGAACAAATTTTTCCAATTTATTTTATTCCATACTAGAAATAAATTGTTTTTCTTATTATTAAAAGAAGAACATTCTTTTTTGTATAAAATTGTCATTAATTAATATATTTTTTGATTTAGATAATTTGTATTTTTTTGAATCAATTGATAATAATAAGAATATTTTCAATTAAAGATACTAAATAAATATTTAATAATGGATATTGCAAAAAAAAGACTAACGCGCGAAATTCGTGTTGTATATCGTGAAAAATTACACGAGCAAGGGATTTTTATTAATATCAATCCAGATAATGAATTTCATATTCATGCTTTGATTATTGGTCCAGAAGATACGCCATATCAATATGGATTTTATATGTTTGATTTATTATTTTCGAAAACAGAATATCCTTTTGTTCCACCAAAAGTTACCTATCGAACACAAGGAAAGGGGGTTAGATTTAATCCAAATCTTTATACCAATGGTAAAGTATGTGTTTCTATTTTAGGGACATGGAATGGACCACAATGGACGAGCTGTCAAAGTTTGAAATCAGTTTTGTTTTCTATTCAAACACTACTTGTTAAAAACCCATTGCAAAATGAACCCGGTTATGAAACTTTTAAAGATTACCGGCATGAAACATATGAAAATATTATTACTTTTTCGAATTATAAGATTGCCATCAATAATATGTTACATCAGCCCCCAGAACAATTTGAATGTTTTCTTCCAGTAATGCATGAACAATTTATTAAGAATTTTGACAAAATTTATCAAGAAATTATTAAGCTCCAAGAAAAGAATGAAACGAAAAAAGTAACATGTAAAGTTTATGGAATGAGAATTAAAATTGATTATGGTAAACTTGCAACAGAATTGCAAGATTATTTTAACAATTATAATAATTTGCTGAATAAGGAAAAAGAGATAAATGTTTCCAAAAAAGATATTTCAGAAGACATTTTAGAAGAAAATGGTATAACAAAAGATGATAATGTAAGCTCAGAACTTAATATTGAGCAACCGGATATTAAGATAGAAACACCGGCAGTTGTTAAAATAGATACACCAATGGTTGTTGAAGATAAACAAATGACAAAAAAAGATTTATTAAAGAAAATAAAGGATGAAAAGAAAACTCATAAAAGAAAAAGGCCATCAATAAAAGCAAAAGAATTTAGTGATGGCCATGTTCAACATATTGAATACTCATTTGAAAAATCAACTCTTGAACTTGCGACAAAATTATTAAAAAAGGACTATTTACCAGAAAACGGAAAAGAAACCATACAATGGCAAGTTTATACTGATAAAGGTGGTTCAAAAAGATGGAAATATTTGTAATGAAATTATTTATATTTATTTCAAAAAATTTTTTTAATTTAATATATCGGTCACAATATAAATATTTTAACATTTGATAAGTACAAATGCAGTTCTGTCCAACATGCGATAATAAATTGTATATGCGGATTCAAAAACCATCTGATGATGAAAAGATTAACTCTCAATCAGAACATAAACCAAATATTACATCCGCTCCACTCGTCTTGTATTGTAAGAATTGTACTTTCTTTACGGAGCTAAAAAAGGATGATGACGAAGAACTTCCTTTTACATTTGACCCATGTATGTATCGTTCAAATTATTCAAAAGACCATCCTCTTTATTATTCAACGGTTGTTAATAAGTACACGGTAAATGATCCTACTTTACCAAGAACATCTGATATGCCGTGTCCAAACAAAGATTGTGTATCAAAAAACGAAGATGGAAGTGTGATTCCAGAAGTTATTTATATTCGTTACAATGATGAAGATATGAAATATTTGTATCTGTGTAAACATTGTAAATGGTGTTGGCGTACACCAAGTTATCAAATGAATCAAATTTTATTCAAATTATAAGATTAACAATTAAAGAAATATTTTTATAAAAGAGTATTAATGTCTACAAAACTATTGTCATTTGATATTGGAACAAGACATTTAGCATATTGTGGTTTGGAACAGCAAACTTTTCAAAAAAAAGATGTTGATGATTTATTAGAAAAGGTTGATATTTTGGATTGGAAAGTTGTTGATTTATTATCAATGAAAGGAACTCCTTATGATGATTCTGCAATTTATATTGTATGTAAAAATTGGAAAATCTCTCAAATAAAAGATTGGCTAAAAAATAAAAATTTATCGACGGATGGTAAGAAAATAGAATTAGTTTCTCGAATTCACAAACAGTTGAAAAAAGAAAATGTCCCAAAATTTAAAAGCAATGATTTACACCTTATTTCAACAATGATTTTTTCTTTTTTAGATGCTAACCCTGGTTTTTTAGAATATGATATTGTTGTTTTAGAAAATCAACCATGTTTAACGAATCCAATTATGAAAAGCGTTCAAATGATTATTTATTCATATTTTATCTATAAGGGGGTGTGGCTAAATCATCTTTCAAATACTAAAACACAAAAAATTTTATTTACTTCTGCAACTAATAAATTGAAATTGTTTAATAAATGCCAAGGTGGAGATGATTTAGACAAAAAATTAACATATAAATTGAGAAAAGAATTAGCAATTAAAAATACACATTTTATTATTAAAGAAAAGAAAGAACTTTATGAAAAATGGATTGTTTTATTTGAAAAAAGCTGTAAAAAAGAGAAAGATGATTTAAGTGATTGTTTTTTGCAAGGTTTATATACTATTTACCAGTCACAGGGTTATATCGTTTAACTGTTTTTTTCTCTCTTACGGAACGTCTTAATGTTGGTTTAGATTTACCTTTTTTATTTACATTGGTTGCGTCTGTTCGTTCTACTGTTTTTTTCTCAATTGAGGAACGTCTTAATTTTGTAGTTTTTTTTTTATTTCTTTTTGTTTTTCTTGCTGAATCTGATGACGATGGTGCTGCTGCTGCTGATGGTGCTGCTTCTGCTGCAGCATCATCGTCATCAGATTCTTCGTCATCAGATTCTTCGTCATCAGATTCTTCGTCATCAGATTCTTCGTCATCAGATTCTTCGTCATC
>MDSV01057764.1_pt1 | contig 16023 bp, 23 predicted proteins | sample 810851 | NCBI WGS metagenome assembly MDSV01 (sample SAMN05326640, study PRJNA326480) | marine metagenome | isolation source: seawater | place: Atlantic Ocean: North East | collected 2012 | reverse complement strand
GCATTATTTTGATATAAAGCTTCATAAAGGTTTAGGTTGGTATAAAAAACAATTCAATTATAAGTTTAAATGTGTTGGTGAAAAAACACCAGATTTAATAAATATACCTTATACTTTTCCTATTATACAAAGTGTAAATCCATATGTTAAATTAATCATATTATTAAGAGACCCAATTGCTCGTGCTTATAGTGCTTGGAAGTTAGAAGTAAGTAGAGATAGAGAATCACGTTCATTTGAAGAGGCTATTAATGATGAATTATCTACACCTATTTTAAATAATCATACTTTTTATACTATTGAAAAAAAATATTTACAAAGAGGATTATATTCTAAATATATTAAAGAATTAATCAATTGGTTTCCAATACAAAATTTATTTTTTATTTTATTCGATGACATTCGTGATAACCCAAAACCAGTTTATAAAGAAATATATAAATTTTTAAATTTAAAAAATGTTGACCTAAATATTACAAAAGAACATGTTAGTATTGATAAAACACAATTAGATGATAAATTTAAAGACAAAATTAAAAATTATTTTGAAGATGATGTTAAACAATTAGAAAAAATAATTAATAGAAAAATACATTGGTTTGATAAAAAACAAACTTTTATTAAAAATAATGCTAATAAAAATAATAAAAATATTAAAAAGAGATAAATAAATTTATTTCTTGAATTATAAAATAATTAAGATAATAATTTATTAATAACATCAATTAATATTTTTGGATTAATTGTGGGATTCTCTTCTTTTTTTTTAATAAAATAATGATTCAATTTACAAATTTTAGAAAGGTTTTTAAAAGTATCTTCACCTTCATCTATTTTTTCTTTTGATATAATTTCGATTACATTTGTATTTTTTTTCATAAATATAACATTAGATAAAGCAGCACCATGTTGTGCTATAACTAATTTAGCATTACTAAATAAATAATATTGATAAAATAATGGTAAATTTTCTAAGGATATATTAATAAATTTATTACTAAATTTTTTTTCTAATGACTTAACAATCTCTTGATGATTTTTAATATATCTTCTTTCTTTTCCAGAAGTACTTCCTAATTTTCTTATAAGTTCCTTTTTTCTTTTTTTATTATTTTTAAGACAAGAATAATTCATTAATTTATATTTAGTATCAATTTGTCTATCAATTAAAATTATATCATATGTTTTATTTGGTGTTATATAAAAAGGTAAATTTTTTTTAAAATATTGATTGATTAATTTAATATCTGAATAATTTATTCTTTTTTTATCATCATATTTAGATTTAAGTGTATCAAGTGGTTCTATATAAAATCTTTTTTTTTTTCCAATATTACATTTATACAATACATTCAATGGTAATTCGTATAATATTTTTAACATTGGTCCTAAATCATCATTTAAAATAAATTCTTCTTTTTTATTTTTAATTGAATATAATAATAATGGTATCATAACTCCATAAAAAAAATGGTAATAATGTGTTATTGATCCATATGTAGAATTTATTTCAATATACATATAATTTATAAATATTATATTTTTTATACATTAATTAAAATTGATATTATTATAATATAAAATTAATATTTTATTAATTTTATAAAATTATACAATAAAAATTACTATTCAAAGTATAGAAAAAATAAAAAATATTATGAAATATAATTTATTAATTTCTTATTTAACTACTTTTTTTTACCATGATTTCAGCGCAGTTAGCCATTCTATTCATTTCTTTTCTTACTAATCTAAGATTTTTATTTACACCAATTAATTCTGTATGTAATAAACTAATATATTCTAAAATATTATTTCCATGTTCATCTTCCAATAATGTACATAATGCTTTATAATAATCATTATCTGATAAATCAATAGCTACATTTTGTCCAATTTCAGAATCACTATCACCACCATCTTGTTCATCTTCATCGTCTTCATCTTCATCTTCTTCAATACTGTGATCTGAAACAGTATTATCTTCATTACTATTATTTTCTTCTTCTAAAGCATGAACAATAGGTTGTTCAATTACTGGTTCTTCAACTTGTTCTTTTAATGATTCAGTATCGGTTGATGACTGTACTTGTTCCATTTATGATGTCTAATATAAAATTATCTTTAAGTATATTTTAATTTAAGCGAATAATAAGTATAAAATAGTAACAATAATTAATAAAATAAATAATAATTTTATTATTTTAAATTTATATATGTTAAATAAATCAATAATACTTATATATTTTGGTTTTTTATATAAAAATAAATTATCATTTATATAAATATTATTTAAAATTTGATTATTTTTAAATTTTTGTGGAATTTTTTTTTTAGTAATAAGAATTTTTATATTTTTTTCCATAATTTAATTATTATAATATTTTAATCAAAAAAACATTCATATAAGATTTTAAAATAAAATGATATAATTGCTAAAATAATTAATAAAAATGATAAATAAATTAATTTTTTATTTTTATTATTAACATTTAAATTAAACAGATTATTATTGTAAAAATATAAAAGTACTACTAAAATTATATAAATTGAAATTACATATTTCAAATCAAATTTCATTAATATTAATTACTAAGATTTTATTTATATTTTTTTTTATTTTTTTGTAAAATAAAAATAATTATATATTATGGTATATATTTATTTAATATTACTCTTAATATTAATAGTATTTATTTTATTAAATAAATATTTAATAATACAAGAAAATTATCATACTTATTTTATTCCTTTTTATAATATTGAATCAAATTTATTAAGAGATTTTTATATAAATAAAGACTACAATAAAAATTTTTTTAAACATAAAATAAACTACAATGAAATATATATATATTCTTGTGAAAATGGATTTATGTTTTTTGAAAATTTTAATAAGAAATTACTTGCTAAAACTAGAATAGCTAAAACAAATTTAATAAAATTAGATAATTATAAAGATAATATAAAATATTTATTAGCTAATAAAAATTCTATAACAAATATAACTTTACCTATTTACTTAAATAATAAAAATAATGAAATAAAATTAATTAGCAACTTACATGATATATATTTAATATGTATAACAAAAAATAAATATAATTTCCATAATTTAGTAGATTTACCTTATGATTTTAAAATTGGTATATTAAATGAAAAAAATACAATATATTATTATTATAAAAAAATATTTAATGATCTAAATATAAATTTTAATTCTGAAAATATTATTATATATGAAAATTTAGATAATCTATTCAATGATTTAATTAATGAAAAAATTAATCTTCTTATGTATTTTTCCGAATTACCAAATAAAAAATTAGATAATTTTATTAACTATGATTTTATGAATGAATTAATTATATTACCATTTGATTTAAATAATAAAATAAGTAATCTATTTTTCATTAAAAATGATTTTTCTAAAATAACTTATTTTGATTTAAATAAAATAACAGATAAATATTTACCGAAAAAATTTGGAAATCATTATTATTTTAAATTTAAGCCTGATATTAAATTATTAACAATAAAAGAGTTTTTGGTTTGTAATAAATATATTGAAGATGGATTGGTAAATGATATTTTTACATTTACATTTGAATATAAACAAAAATTTGATAATACACCATTTAAAATAGAATATATAGAACCATCTTATGATTTAATTAAATATATTCCTTATCATCCTAGAGTATTAAAAGTCTTCAGAGAATATGGTTATATAACTAATGAAAAATCATATAATTGTAGATATTTCATGGGGAAAAAAGAATGTACAAAAAAAGTATTAGAAGATAATGGATTAAATTAATTGTTTAGATTTGTAATTTTTTTGATTATAATAATTGATTCTATTAATTATATCATTTTTAAAAGCATAATCTGGTGATTTTAATTTTTTATATTCCGTACTATTCATTTGTTTCTCACAACAGTCATCTAATCTTGTTGATATGATATCAAAATTATCTTTATCACAATTATAACACAAAGGGTTGTATTCATTATTATAACTGTAATAATGATATCCTACATTTTTCATATTTACAGGTAATTCACATTTTCCATTTATACATCCTCCATAATTATTATTATAATTTTTATTAGATTTATAAAATGGACATTCTTCATCTTTTTTACATGGTTTATCATATATACCTACTGGTTTTGGTCTTCCGTAATGATCTATATTTGATTCACATAATGTTTTAGTATCATAATTTAATATACTATTTGGTGAATTTATATCTGTATTAAAACATGCATAATTAGATTCCAAACTATCTAATTTTTTTTTGTTATCTATTATTTTTAAAGCTTCATTCACATCTTTTATTCTTGGTTGAAAATCATTAAAATTTTTATTCAAAATAAAATAATTTTTTGGAGAATTTTTATCATAACCAGGTGCTGTTAGAAAATTAGAATTTATATTTACACCAATAAATTCAACATTGTTTATATTAATATTATTTTGTTTAATGTATCCAATATATGAAAAACTATTTATAAAATAATTATATTCTTGAAATAAATTAATCTGCATAATAAACAGTGGATTATTAATATTAGAATTAATATATTGAATATCAATAATTCTATATGAATATATTTGATAATTTAATTTACCATTCAATATTAAATCTTTTTTTTTCATTATATTAATTTGTTTTTCATTAATTCTATTTAAAAATTCTTTATTTAAAATATTTATTTCTTTGATAGGACTTGATATATATTTAAAATTATTAATTTTTGTTGGATTATATTCATTAAATCTTTTAATATCAGTTTTTTTGTTTAAATCATTGATTATAAAATTTACTTCATATTCAAAATTTAATTTACTTTTATTAATTGGATGTATTATTAATTTCTTAGAATTATTCACAATATTTTTATTTGATTTATTATCATTTATTAAAGATGCTAACTTATTAAAATTAATTAATCCAAATTTATATAAACTATTACCTACACCAGCTTCTACTGGTAATTTTATTTGATTACCAGGAATTGGAACTGGTTCATTAAGATTAATAATACTATTAGATTCATTTGGAAATTTTTTCCAATATTTATCACAATTACTATTTGAAATATTAGATTGTGATTTAAAATCTATATCTGCATCAAAATAATTATCTGACCCTTGATTGTTTTTTTTTGGTACTTTACAATAATGTTCAATATTATTTAACATATTGGAAAATAAAAAAAATAAAATCAATATTATTGTACATATAATAATTAAAAACATTAACTATTATAAATGTATAAAAAAATAATAACTAATTACTTTTTTAATATTGTAACTTTTCCATTTTTAATTTTTACATTAAAATAATCTTTGTAATATTTTTCTATAAATTTACTTAATTTATTAAAATTTTTACCGAATATTTCCTTCTTTTCTGGATATTTTTTAATACTTTTTTTTAATTCACTGATTGGAATTCCATTTATTGGAATAAATTCACATAATGTTACATATATTTGATCATAATTAACATATTCTTGATCATTATCTTCATGAAAAATTTCATCATAATCATTATAAATTATTTTTTGTGGTGTTTTATTGGATTGATTTTCGATGAAATTAGAATATTCTGATTCTTTGTTAATATTATCTAAATAATCATTTATATCATAATAATACGTACATGCATTTATAATGCTATAAGATGTTTGTTCATTAATTCCATAAACTTCAAATATGTAATCGTATTGAATAGCATATCGTATTAATGGTATGTAATCTTTATCACATCCAATTAATATAATTTTATTAACATGATTTGTATTACATATTAAATCCATAGCATCAACAATTATTTTACTATCTGTACTATTTTTACCAGATAATCTAGAGATTTGTATTTCTTCTAAACTATTATCTAATATATGTTTATCCCAAAAATGATTCATACTTTCTAATTTCCAATCTCCATATACTCTCTTTATAATTATATTGTTTTTTGATGAAATTTCACTAAATAATAAATTAAATTTTAAATTATTAATATGAATATTATCTCCGTCTATAAATACAGCTGTATTATTCATTAAATTATCCATAATTAATATACATAACTAGCTTTTAAATAATATAAAAAAATATTTGTTTTAAGAATATTCTTATTTTAAATTAATAAACATGATTCTTTTTTATGTATTTTATTAAATCTTTATCTTGATATAAAATATATTTCATTTTATATTTAATTAAATAATATAGATCATCATCATCCCCAGAGAACCAATCTTCGCGATGCCATACATCAAAATAATAATTGTAACCTATTCTATAATATACATAAAAATTGTATAAATTTGATTGAGGTCCATAATAATCATATCCGTCGTGATCAGTTTTTAACATACTGTAAGCTACTTCTATATTTTTATTTTTATATTTATTTAATACATCTTGTTGATGTTTAGGTTCTTGATTTCGTGGTACATAATTTTTAATTCTTTCTTGTATAGTATGTAATTGAAGACTAGACATGATTATTAGAATTTTTTTTCAATATTGGAAAAAAAATCAATTTTTAAAAAAATTAATATACATTATTTTAAATTAATTTTTTTCAAATGTGATATTTTTAAAATATACATCAAATACTTTATTTATAATTATATTTTCTCTTTTTGTATCTAAAAATTGATACATATAATTAGTAGCATTTCTACTAATTTCAACGCATTTATCCTCGTTTTTTAAAGCCCAATTATATTTTTCTTCAAGATCACTAAAATCATCTTTAATTAATATATAATGATAATTTGGTATTAATTTACCTTCCATTAACCAACTTTCAATTTTAGGTTTTGACATAAAAACAACTGAATTACTTAATAACTGCCATTTTAGACCAGTAGCAACATCATTTCCTTCTACTGATATTATAAATTTAGATTTTAATTGATCTTTCATACTTAAACCATCTTTCAAGTAATTTTTTAGTTCTTTATTTTCTTGTACAATTTGTGAAAATCCAATATCGATATTTTTATTTGGATGATTATAAAATTTATTAACTAAATTATATCTTTGATTTTTATGTTTATTATTTAAATAATATTCAATATATCCAGTTGTAGCACCTCTCCATACAATTTTATCATCTTTTAAATTATAACTTAAATCATTACTTCTAACTTTAAATAAATTATTCCAATGTCTTTTTTTGTTTAATTTTAGCAATATAATATTATTATCATAAATAATTCTACTTTTACCCAATGTTCCTTCATAGTTACATTTATTTTGTATATCACCTAATGCTATTTGAAATATTTGATTATCATGTTTATTTAATAAATATTCATTTAAATCATTTACATAATTAGGAAATGTTTTTTTAAAATAAAGAGTATTTAATTGATAATAATTTATTTTATGAACAAAATAAAATTTTGTAAAAGCTAAATCATCATTAATACCTAAATTCATTTTAAAATTATTTTTGTTATATTCATATTTATTAATAAAAATTTTTTTATAATAACAAGAACCCATATAATATTTTACACGTTGGTCAATATATGTGTCAAAATTTATAAAAGTATCAATATACTTATTTCTAATTGAAATATTAATAATTAGATATATTACTATTATTAATAATATTTGATATATCATTATTAATAGTAATAAATATTAAAAATTTTTATATCATTTTTTTTATTATAAGATAAATGGAATAAGTGCTTTTCTATCTTTAGGATAATCTTTAAAACAATCTTTATACCATTTGTGGGTATGAACTGATCTAACACCTATACAACCTATAGCTCCTAAGGCAAATAATGTTCCAGGTAATGACCAAGTTGCTATAGCCCATCCTGACCATTCAATAATTTCTCCTAGATAATTTGGCGATGAAATTAAATCATATAATCCTCCTTCTGGTAAATAATATTGTTTTTTACAAATATCTGTAAAATATACATCACTATCAAACATTTTACTAAAATTAAATTTACCCTCTTCATAAAAGTTAGACTTTTTTTCTTCAAAATTTTCAATTTCTTCTTTATCTTCGTTTTCGAATGATTCTATATTATCATCATTTTTTTTTATATCTAATTTCTTTTTCAGAAGTCTAATTTTTATATCAGACCAAACATTTATTATAAATCCAATAAAAAATATAATAACACCTGTTATAAATACTGGACTATAAATCCAATCTTTTGTATATTTAGGATTACATGAAACATTTTTTGAATTTAAATAACTAAACATTGATAAATAAAAAAATCCTAGAACAACTAAAATTAATGGAAATTTTTTATGTTTTTGTTTCATAATTAAATATGGATATATTATTGCTCTATTAACATAATGAAATGACCATAAACCTAGAAAAATTAATGGAGTATATTCAAACTTATTACATCCATACATAAAATAAAATAACAAAAACATTATTAATCCTGTAGCTTCCATTATTGCCCAAGCATGTTTTTCATCTAAAGTTGGTCCCCATATATCTTCTTTAAAAAATCGCCCATATGGTGTTGGAACTTGTGAAAAAAACAACATAGATAGAGGAATTACTATAATAGCTATAGTTAATACCACTTCATAGTTTTTATTAGGTATATACATAATAAAATATATTATATAAATTTTAAGTTTTTTACTTAGTAAGATTAGAATTTATTATATATTTTGAAATAAAAATAAATAAATAAAGCGAATAATCCAAAAATAATATTTGTTAATAAGATAAAATTTATACTGTATTTATAAATAATTAAAAAATAAGTAACTGTCATTATAAATATTGTTAAAATAGCTCCTAAGAGTCCATGTTCAGTGAAAGATTTTATAGCATTTACTCCTTTATCATATATAATATATAAAAAATAAAAATATATCAGTGGAACTGCCCATAAATAAGCTATAATTTTTAAATATTCAGGATTATCATCAAATAAAAGTGTAAAATATGATATCATTCCTATTAGAATACCACCAGTTATAACATCAAAAATTATTTTATTATATTTTTTATTCATTAATTATAATAAATATAATTAATATACTTAAAAATAGATAAAGTATAATAATACATGAGTGATTTAAAAAAACTTAAACTAGATGAATTAATATATTTAGCAAAACATATCACATATATTCCACCTACCTCAGAATATAGTAAATGGACAGATGATGAAGTTTTATTTAATGCATTATATATTGGACTTCAGAATCAATCCCAAATTGATACAATACAAATGGCTTGTGAAGTATGCCCACCAGTAAAGTTAATGGCAAAAGAAAGAATAAGAAGATATTTAAAATATTTTATGAAAAGTTAATATTTTGTCTTTAAAAATATATCAATATAATATTCTAATGTTTCAATATTTTCAAATATATTATCAATATTATCACCTATAGATAATGTTCCATGTTTTTCTAATCCTACAATTTCATTATTAATTAATTTTTTGTAACAATCACTTGCTAAATTTATACTACCAGCATCATGATATTTTACATTGTCGCCAATATCACCTACATTCAATTCTGGAAATATATTTTTAATATTTTTTAGTTCATTACTTTTATTTAATCCTATATAAGATATTATATTTGGAGGATGAGCATGAACAACAAATGTATCTTTATCAAAATATACTGGATCAGTTAATAGATAAGAGTGCATAAATATTTCTCTAGATGGATGGTATTTACTAGTCTTATTATATTTTATATCATAACAGTATTTATTTTTATATAGTAAATCTTTTTTTTCAAAATTTACTTTTATTACTTGATCTTCATTTAATATATTTTTTTTTACTGATCCTGCTGATATATAAAAATAATTTTCGTTTTTAGGTTTAAAACTTATATTTCCATCTCGAATACTAATATATTTTTTTCTATATAATTTCTGCATAGTATCAATTATATTTTTTTTATAACTCATAATTATAAAAATTATTTTTTATTTTCTTTATTTAAATTTTTGTAATATTTTTTAGTATTAGATGCCTTTATAAAATCGTCTTTATTATCAAAATTAATATTTGTTAAATTACTTATTATATTTGTTAATTTATAATTTTTTAATTGAAATTTAATATTTAATTGATTATCATTAAATATATTTGATTTTTTTCCGCCATTCATTACAAAAGGTACATTAAATCCCATACAATATATATATATTTTTTTTTTTATTTATATTTTATTAATAAATTAAAAATTTATGGATCTTTATCTGGAATTTCATTTATATTGTTTTCATCATATTCCTCATAATCATCACCACTTAAGTGAATATTTTCTTCAACACCTTCATTTATATCTCTATGTTTTAATTTTTCAAGATCTGAATCTTCATTTACTGAATTATCACTATTTGAATCATCAGAAATATCATCCATATCAGGCATATCACCCATAGATGACATCATATCTTCCATATTAGGCATTCCTTCCATTCCAGGCATTCCTCCCATTCCAGGCATTCCACCCATTCCAGGCATTCCTCCCATCATATCTTCAATATTCATATCATCATCATCATCTGACATATCTTCATCATACCAACTATCCCAATTAACTTTTATATTATTTTTATAATAATTATTTTTAACAAGATATTTCCATGAATTTTCAATATCTTTCTTTAACAAAGTAATTCGTAAGTATTTTTCAGTCTCTTTATACTCAATATTTTCATCAATTTCATCATAAAATTCAAATTCTATTTTATATTCATTAAATTCTAGAGAAAAATTATTATTATCAATTTTGATATTATCTTTTTTCAAATTAAAAACTAATATTTCCATTGTAATATTTTCTTTATTTTGAAACCATTGTATATGTGGTATTTTCTTTTCAACTTGTAAGCTCATTTATAAAAAATATATATAAATATTATTTTATATATAATGATAAAAATATATTTTTTAAAAGAAATAAAATTATTTATTTAAATTCCAATTATTATAAATCCAGTTTGTATAATTTCCAGTTTTAGTATAAATACCTGGGTATGAATCCCATCCACATCCTTTTCCCCAACTTGTGATTCCTAATAATATTATTTCATTGTTTCTACCATAATTTCCAAATAATGGTCCTCCAGAATCACCTTGGCATGAATCTTCGTTATCACTTGGATTTCTTAAATCATTCCAATCACCAGCAGGAAACATATTTTTAGTTATCCAATATGACGGATATTTTGTTTCATATTTATTCATAATTTTAATATTGGATGCCTGTAGATTATATGGTTGTCTTCCCCTAAAAAATCTATCTACACCATAACCGATAATAGTAACATTTTTATTTTTAACATAAGTGCTTCTATTAATTCTATTACCCGGTAAAAAGATATTTTTTATTCCATATTTACTAGGTTTATCATCTAAATATAATAAAGCAATATCATTATCAAATGTATTAGTATTATATTTTGGGTGGATTAATATTTTTTTTACTTTAAATTTTATACCATTATCATATAAATTTTTTTTATTAAACCTTACGACTATATTTTGTGGTCTATTTTTAAATTCATTAGCGACGTGTCCAGCTGTAACTACTATATTATTACCGATATAAGATGCACCAGCACCAGGTATATTAGAATTAGCTAATGTTATTGATCCAAAAAAATCATATTTTTTTTTCAGTTTTTCATTAAGTTTGAAACCATTTATAATTTTAGAATTTTTATTATCAAAATTTTCAGAATTAAAACCATTAATTATTTTAACTTGTTTATCCATATAAATAAACAAATATTATATTGTTAATTTCTTAAAAATAAATTTTAATTAACAACGGAAACAAATAAATAATAAGCTAATGTAGCTCCTATTAATTGTGCTATTATATATACTAATAATTCAGTTGATGATAATTGATTATTTAAGAACAACATAAATGATACAGCAGGATTAAAATTTCCACCAGATATACCACCAAATAATACAATAGCTATTGATAAAGCTAAACCTATTTTTAACCAATTTGCCATGGATGTTTTATCATTAACAACAGTAATAATTACACCTAAAAATACAAATGTTCCTAAAACTTCAGCCATAAATTTTTTTGTTAGATCGTATTTCATTATAATATAAATAAAGATTTAAATTATTTTTAAAAAAATATAAATAATTATATATATTTATATTATGAATTATATTTATATAAATTCTATAGTTTTATTAATATTTTTAGTATTAGTTATAATTTATATTTATCAATTATATAAAAAATATAACAAAAGTTATATCGAAAGTTTTTTTAATAAACCATATATATGGATGTTCTGGGAAACTTTACCAGGAAAAAAAAAACCTGGGTATATAGATTTATGTTACAAATCAGTTGTACATAATTGTTCAAATTGTTTTAATATTGTATATTTAAATGAAAGTAATATTAAGAATTATATTCCTGAAATTAAGGAATATAATACTGAAAAATTAAAAATACAACATAAAGCCGATTTGTATAGATATTTATTGTTAAATAAATATGGAGGTTTATGGATAGACGCTGATATTTTAGTATTAAAATGTTTATGTAAATATTATAAAAATTTAAAAAATTATGATTATGTTGGATTTGGATGTGGATATAATAAAAAATTTTGTTCAAAAAGTTTATATGGTTATGGTAGTCCATTAAATTGGATGATGGGTTCTAAACCAAATACTAAATATTTACAATGTATATTATCTAATGTAAAATCTAAGTTAAATAATAGTGACAAAGTTCAATATCATGAAATAGGAAGAAAAGTATTAAAAGATTGTCATGACAAATTAAGAGAATCTGAAAATTGGTCTTATTATCATGTCCCATCTAAATGTAATGAATATGATATAAATGGAAATAAATTAAATAATATATTTACAAATATTGATAATTCAAAATGTGAAAATGAAAGATATTTTTTTCCTTTTTATAATACCGCACCAGGATATCCTCAATGGTTTAAAAATTTAAGTGCTGATGAAATATTAGAATATAATTTACCAATAAATAATATCATTAAAGAAGCTTTTTCTTCAAAATATAATTGTAAAAATACTTAAAAATTAATGTTCTTTATATATAAGAATGGATACTGTAAATGAATTACAAAAATATATTTTAATTAAAAGAGACGTTAGAGATTTAAGACAGATCATTTTTGGTGATGATGATCATATACATGATTGGGATAGAGTACTAATTGTATATTCTATATTTTTAATGTACCAACATGTATTTTTACTTTATGATATAATGAAAAAAATTAACTTACACGATGATTTTAATTTCACAAGAGATTATATGAATCTTTATATATTTGTATTTTTCTTGTGTAATTTAAGAACTTCTTATTTATATATGATTAAATCTGTATTTAGTGTTGATAAAAAATTAGCATTTAGTCTTCATACAAATATGGGCGAATATTTTGATTATTAAAGATACAACTAAAATTTTTTATAATTATTTAAATGTTACATATTTTGTTTCTATTTCTGGAATAGCCATAAACTTATTTCTATCATTAAAAATTTTATTTTTAATGATTTCCATTTCATTAGTTATTTTTTCATATTGATCAATAGTAATGTTCCTTAAATCTCTTTTATCGCAGCTGTAAATTTTTTCTAATTCAGTGATAGTATATATCTTACCAGAATTAGGTAATATCAAGGTTTTATTATTTTTTTTCATAATTTCACATCCTTTTTTTTCTAAAATTAACAAAAAAATCATTTTTTTTATAAAGAAATGGTTTATTCATTCAAAATTTTTATAGCTTCTGAAATATCTATATTTTTTGTCTTACACATTAATTTTACGGTTCTTTCATAATTATACTTAAATTCAGTTATACACTCATCTGACCACCATAATAAACTAAAAAGATTAGCTGATTTTAATTCACCAATTGATGGTATTAAAATTACGGATACAATATCTTTAAAATTAACTTTACGACGTTTTTCACTATTTTTTAAAAAATCATCTGTTATCTCATTTACGCCTACTGGACTAAATCTTGATGTGTCGTCAAAATTTTTGGAATAAGTTTGAAAACGAAATTCATTTTCAATTTCATCTTTATTATTTAATTTATCAAAACTTGATATACTAGGAATGCTACAATCCGCGTAATCATCTTCTATACAAAAGCTAAATAGTGAAGTAGAAATAGATAAACCCATGATAAGTATATAGTTTCTATATACTAAATTTTTAAATAAGTATAAAAGTGCATCATTTTTTTTTTTTACATATTTATGGATAATGATAATTTTTTTCGAAGTGATATTTTAAATAAATATAATGGTGAATTTTTAATGATTAAATTGATAGACGATAATGTATATAATTATTTTTATCTTGATAGTTTTATAAAAAAAAATGACGAACAACCTTTTACAGGACAATTATTTTTAAAATATAAATTTGATGATATATGTTTATATACTGTATTATCTGAATACATAAAAGAAATTCATGTTTATGATAAATTAGATTATGAAACTAAAAAAATATTATTATATATTGGATATAAAAAATATAGTATAGATAAATATTTAATTCAATATATTTATTCATTTTTATTACACGGAACAGTTAAAATTTATTGATTATTGAGGTTAATTAGATTAATTTAATTATATACTATTTATAATGTGTTCAATTAATCATGATCTAAAAGCTATATATTTACATATACCTAAAACTGGTGGTTCATATATAAGTTCAATTTTAACTAAATATTATGGATTTAAAAATTATTATTTAAAAAGACCTGATCATAATAATTTCTGCTTAATTAATGATAATAGTGTTGATAAACATGAAAATAAAATATACGGTACATATTTATATTATAAGACTTCCAAATATTTGAATAAAATAATGAATATGAATGATTTTAAATGGTCTAATTATAAAATTTTTACATTTATTAGAGACCCAATTGAAAGATTAATATCAGGTTTTCAATATTGTAGAAAAAATAATTATTATACTAATATAAATTTTGAAATTTTTTATCAAAATTCAATGAAATTAAATTGCTGGACATATTGGCACTGTTTTATGCCACAAATTAGACATATTGTTGATGAAAATAATAAAAATGTATGTTTTTTCATTGGAAATCAAAAAAATATGGAATACGATCTAAATAAAATATTAAATATTTTTAATTTAAAAGCTATTCATAAACCTTTTAAAAAAAATTCATCAAAAAATAAAATAAATCCATTATATGATGAAGCTATATTAAAAAAAATATTTCACGATGACTATGAAAGATTATTTAATTGATTTAAAAAAAAATTAATATAGATTAATTATAATTAATGAATTATAATATTGATGATTATGATTTATTTATATTTGATTTTGATGGTACAATAATGGATACAGAAAAATATCATTATTATTCTTATCTTAAAGCTTTTAAGGATTATGATAATAATATTGAATTAGATATAAATACATATTTTAGATTTGTACATAATATTGATAGAAGTGAATATTATAATTTTTTAAAAGACCATAATATCACTAATTTGGATGAACTATATATTAAAAAATCAACGAATTATAAATTTTATATAAATAATCATGATTCAAATTATATTGGAAATTTTAATAATTTTATACAAAAACTGAAAAATAAAAATAAAGAGCTTATAATTGTTACTAATAGTAGTATAGAATCTATAAATGTATTTTTAAATAAATTTTCAATATTGAATTCATTTGATAAAATATATACAAAAGAAGATTTCAAAACAAAAAAACCAAATCCAGAATGCTATTTAAAAATTCAAGAAATTTACTCAAATAAAAGAATGATTGCTTTTGAAGATAGTTATCAAGGAATACATGCTTTATCACATGCCAAATTAATAAAAGCTATACATATATCTGATGATGATTATTATTTTAATGAATTAATAAAAAATAAATATAATATAGAAAGAATTAAAAAT
>MDSV01220972.1_pt1 | contig 16025 bp, 8 predicted proteins | sample 810851 | NCBI WGS metagenome assembly MDSV01 (sample SAMN05326640, study PRJNA326480) | marine metagenome | isolation source: seawater | place: Atlantic Ocean: North East | collected 2012 | reverse complement strand
GCGAGGCAGCACCCCCTGCCGTGGCTCCTGAAGCAGATCGAGGACATCTACGACGCGCGCTACGCGCACGACGTCGCCGAGCTTGAGGCGATGGCGGGGGCGGACCCCGACGAGCTGGACGACGTCGCGGCGACGCTTCCGTTTCCGGCGTTTGTCAAGAACTGGTGCGGTCGGCAGTACGGCGTGCGCGCTTTGGCGGAGAAGGCGGCGTGGGAGGTGATGTGCAACGCCGAGGCTGCTCGGAGCGCGGGTCAGCACGCCTCCGTGGACGTCTTCTGCGCGTTCTGCAACCGCGGGTACGACGACGAGGAGCTTCTGTTTTTTCTGTACTGCCGGCAGGCGCTGCTCGCGGAGTGCGCCAAGGCGGTGAAGCCCGCGGAGGGCGGGAAGAGCGACGCGGGGCGTCGCTTCGTGCTCGGCGCGGCGACCGTCTCCTCGGCGCCGTCCGTGACTCTGGACGAAACCAGCGCGCAGCACGTGACGAGGCTGGTGTTCGGCCAGGGCGCAGGGGGGAGGGGCATGCTGTACCAGGCGGTGTTGCAGCTCATCGGCGAGTACTTTGACGAGAAGCGCGAAGCGATGCGCGCGGAGCGGAGGCGCGAGCTGGCGGCTTCGCGGAGGGCCTCGCAGCGGAAAGCCACGAGGGCTGGCGCGAACCCGCCGCCATCCCCGCCCAAGCCCCGCGACGCGACCATGGAGGCGTACTACTACCTGAAGCTGATGTTGTCCGCGTACAGGGATACCAGGCCGGACCGCGACGGGAGCGAGGCGAGTGGCGGCGCGGCGGGCCTGGAGTACGGAGAGTTGGGGTTCGACCGATTGGACGACCCGGAGCGCACGGACGACGAGACGTTCGAGGAGGACCCCGGGCGCTTCGACGACGACGCGCGTTTGGAGACGCGCGCGGAGCGGTTCGGAGAGCACCGCCGCGGCGCGAGCGCGGACCGCGCCAGGAGGGAAGAGGCTGTTTTTTCGTCGCGCGACGTTTCCGCGACTGGGTGGGCGCGCGTCGGGGACGGGGACGGGGACGGGGACGGGGACGCGCCGGACTCGCCGGATGGGCGCGTGGGGACGTCACCTTCCCAGTTCCGGGCGTTCCGCGTGTCGTCCGGCTCCTTGGGATCCCCCGCGAGATCCCCCGCGACGACCCCCGGCGCCCCCCCGCGCGCGCCGCTGTCGCCGGTCCCCCCGGTGGACCCGCGGGGCTCCGCCGTGCGTCTGGTGCGCCGCGCCATCGCCGACAGCTGCTCCAAGTACTGTGACGTGCTGCTTCAGGTGGCGCAGGACCTCCCGCCCGAGGTCCTGGCGGAGCTCAAGCGGAAAGCCGTGCTGTCGCTGGACGGGCGGTCGCAGGCGCTCTTCTCCGGCGCGCTCGCGGCGGCGTTCGGGAGCGACCTCGGCCCGGGGTCGCCGGGCGCCGACGCGGCGGCGAAGGTTGCCGGGCGCGAGCCGGACGTCGTCGCCGCGGTGGCCAAGTCCGTGACGGCGCTGCTGCGGGACTCGCGGGTTCCCTCGGCTTCGCGTTCCGGGAACGGCGACGACGAAAACGCCGGGAAGGCGAAGACGGGCAGCGGCGAGGCGCGGGAGATCGCGCGGGTCGTGCTCGCGTCGCGGACCATCCGGTCGCACGTCGAGCCCATGCTGGCGAGTCTGCTCTCGGAGCTGGACGAGGAGGAGGAGGCGCGCGCAGCGTCCGAGGACGGCGGGTCCGGGGAGGACGGCGGGTCCGGGGAGGACACCGAGCAGGGCGGCGTGGGGGACGCCGTGGACGAGCGCGGGGACGAAGTATCGACAGAGGCGTGATAGAGCGATTGGGGGTGAGTGATGTGATGAGTACTCTTATTACGAACCGAGCGCGGCCCGACGCGCGCGAACGTCGACCCGACCTTTTTCCCGGATATCATAGTTTTATTTGTGCCCAGCGCGAAATGGGCAAAACAGCAATCCGACCGTTTCGGCGTCGGCACGTTGTTCGCCGTGCGGGTCCTCATCATCAGTTCATCACGACTGGTTCTCGTCACTGTCGCGCCCGTCCTCGAGCGGCGCGCGGCGTTCGCGACGTGCGGCACACGCGCAGGCGCGAGAACGGCACGCCGCGGCTCGGTGCGTTCGGGCCGGTCGCGCACGAGAAACCGGCGCGGAGAGGGCGGTCAACGAACGTTCGCGTCTTCTCGATTCTTCACGCCGTGGCCCGTGGGTGGGCACTGCGTTTTTTTCTCGGACGACGCGCGTCCTCGGCTCGCCTGACCACAGGCCGGCGCGCGTGGCGTGAGCGCGGCGGGTCACGATGTCATTTTCCACCGCACCTCCTGGTGCGGGGCGGCGGCGGCGCGACCCGCCGCCGCAGCGCGAGCTCACCGCCGCGAATCTCGCGCAGCAGCGCACGCAGCCGTTCGAGGCGCGCATGCCGCCGGCCAAGCCCAAGGATGGGGAACGGCACGGGTTGCCGCTGGGGCGCGATGGCGCGGTGTGCGCGCTGTGCGGCAACCCCGGTCACGACGCGGACGTGTGCGCAGACCGTCCCGCCCCGCGCCTCCGCATCAGCCTCGACCTGGACGACGAGGGCGAGCCCACCGGCGTGCCCTCTCAGCTGGCGGAGGAGCCCTCGATGGGTTCGATTCCGGATTCGCCCTCGGCGCTGTTCCCGAAGCCCACGCCCGAGGAGGCGCTCGCGATGCGCCGAAAGCTGGAAGCGCAGGAGGCGAAGCGCGCCGCGACGGAGGCGGAGAAGCGCGAAAAGCAGCTGCGCGCGCTGGATGAGCTCCACCGCGACGCGACGGACCAGGGCGGACCGCGAGTCCACTCGCGGTTCGATCCGTACCCGCTCTCGCCCAAGCGCACGTTCGCGCCGCCGCCCACGCGCGAGGAGGTCCTCGCCGCGGAGGCGGCGGAGGCGGAGGCGGAGGCGGAGGCGAAGGCGCTCGCGGAGGAGGCCGCGGGCGAGGCGAACCGGAGGCCACCGCTTCCGAAGCTCGACGCTTCGTTGGAAGGGTCGGAAGCGCTGCGCGGCGTCGCGGGGCTGCGGCTGGCCAAACGACAAGCCGACGAGGAGGCGGCGGAGGAGGCGGCGCGCGCGCGGCGCAAGGCGGAGCGCGAGAAGATGGAGCTGGCGAGGGCCAAGCGCACGGCTCGGCTCGCGGCGTTGGAGGCGGAGGCGAGCGGCGTGCCCTCGACGGGCGAGTCGACTTCGAGACCGACCGAGAAGGGGGTTCCGGGCTCGGCCGTGGACGGCGAGACGACTCCGGCGGGTCCCGCCGGGGACGCGACGCGCGAGACGTCCTCCGGCGCGGGTTCCGACGCGCCGATCCCGCGCGCGAACGCGGAGACCGACTCGAAGCGGCGCGCCGTCGCGCTGATGGAGGCCAAGGCTGCGCGGAACCCCCTGCCCGGTGGCGGGCCGAGCGGGCTCGCCTCGGACCTGCGCCAGCCGGTGGTCACCGAGTCGCGGCCCGTGGCTGACGACGACGTCGCCGTGGCGACGACGGTGGCCGACGCGGTGGCCAACGTCGTGCAGACGGGCATCCAGCCCGACTTCAAGCTGTACGAGCCCGAGGGCGGGTTCCAGGGCATGTTGCAGGCCCGCAAAGCCGCGGAGCAGGAGGCGGAAGAGGCGCGCGAGGCGCTCGCGGCTGTGAGACGGGACATGGCGTCCGCGTCCATGGCGCTGTTCGAGGAGCGCGAGCGACACGCGCACGACCTGGAGCGCTCCAACGCGGCGGCGCGCGACGCGGCGGAAACCGCCGCGGCGGCGGCGCTCGAGCGCGAGGAGGCGGTGGCGGAAATGCACGCGCTGCGCGCGCGCTGCGACGCCGAGCTGGCGGACGCGAAGGCGGACGCCGACGCGAGCGTCGAGGCGGCGCGCCTGGCGTCCTTGAGCGTCGCCGAAGAGGCGAGGAAGGTGAGGGAGACGCTCGAGGAGACGCGCGCGGCGGCGGCCAAGGCGGCGGGCACGTCGCGAGACGTCGTGGCGTCTCTGCGGCGACAACTCGATCGCGCGGAGAAGAGCGCGCGCGTCGCGGAGGAAGACGCCGCGCGCGCGCTCGAGTCGACGCGCGCGGACCTCGCGGCAGCGCGCGCCGAGATCGCGCGCGCGGAGGCGCGCGCGCGCGAGGCGACGGCGCGCGCCGACGCCGCGGAAGACCGCGCCGACGCCGCCGAGGCGCGCGCGGCGGCGGCGGAGGCTGCGGAGCGGCGTCTGGCTGCCGTGCGCCGCAAAGCCGCGGAGGCTGCGGGCGTGCGCGCGGAGCTCGAGTCGCGGGTGACCGCCGCGACGTCCGCGGCGGCGGCGGCTGGCGTCGTGACTGGCGTTGTCGCGACGACGAGAAACGACCCGTCGCCCGGGACCCTCGGGTCCCTCGGAACGAGACGCGGAGGCGTCGCGCGCGCGACGACGGGTTCCGGTTCCGGTTCCGGCAGAAACGACCTAAACCCCGCGGTGGCCGCCGCGAGGCGCGCGGCGCTCCGCGAAGCCGCGGAGGAGCTGGATCGCGAGAACGCCGCCGCCGCGCGCGCGCGTTCGGAAGCGAAACGCGTCCGCCGGAAAGCCGTCGAGGCGGAGGCTTCCTCGGCGGCCGCCGAGGCTTCCGCCGCGCCGGCGGTTCTGCGCGCCTTCCGAGTGAGCGCGCGCGCGTTTGTGTGCGCGGGGGACGCGTTCGCGGCGGCGGAGCTCCGCGCCGCCGCGGAAGCCGCGGGGTACGCCGCGTCGACGCGGCCCGCGGGCGTGGACGCCGCCCCCGCGCGCGCGCGCGCCGCGGAGAGCTTCGTGCTCGTGGACTCCGCGGCGGCGCGCGCGGACGAAGGCGCGAGGCTGGAGCTCGACGCGGCGGTCGCCGCGGGCCGGCGCGTTTTCGTGGCGTACTCCGAACGCGAGACGGAGGCGGAGGCGCGCGAGCGATGGCGTCGTTTCGCCGCGCTCGCCGACGCGACGTTCGTCCCGCACGCCCCCGAAACGCCCTCGAGCGCGTTCGAGACGCTCGCGGCCGCCACAAACCTCGGCGTCCCCGACGCGTTCCTCGAGGCGCTGTCGCCTTCGACGCTGCAGGCGGTTGCGGACGACCCCGATTCGCCCGACTTCGTGTCCCTGCGCGGCGCGCGCGCGCTCGCGCTTCGGTTCGAGCAACGCAAAAAGCGCGCGCGGGGGCCCTCGCGCGCTTCGGAAGCGGACGCCGCGCGTCGTGGCCGCGCGCGCGTCCACGCGGCGCTGGTGGCCCTTTTGGAATCGGGGAGCGCCTCGTCGGAGCTCAGGACCATCAAGACGCACGCGTGCGCGCCCGAGGACGCGGCCGCCATCGCGGCAGCTTGCTGCCGCGCGGACCGGCGCGCGTCGACGTCGACGCTCGGTTTCGGCGGGCTCGCCATCCCGGTGGGCGCGATTCGCGACGCCGGGCGTCGCGAATCGTCGGCGTCGCGAGCCTCGCCCTTCGCCGCCGCGCTGGACCTGACCGCCTTCGACGCCGCCGCCGCCGAGGCTCCCGACTTCGGGATCGGGGCGTGCGAGCTGGCCGCGCTGCGCGCGGCGCTCGCCGCCGCGGACGTGGCGGTCGGATCGGTGACGCTTCCGCCGTGGGTCCCCGCGGAGACGACGCGCGCGCTGTTCCGCGCCCTCGGCGCCGAGACGCTCGGCGTCGCCGGCGAGAGCCGCTCCGCGGATTCGACCGAAACCGCCGAAACCGCGACCGACCGGCTGACCGACGAGAAGGGAGACACGAAGGGAGACGCTCGCGTCTCGGCGCGCGTTTTCCCGACGGTGAACGGCGTGCCTCCCTCCTTCGACCCCGAGAGCGACGTCGTCAACCTGTCCAACACCTCGTTCGGCGTCCCCGGCGCGGTGGCGCTGGCGCGCGCGCTCGCGCGCAGGAGCCCGGCGGTCCCTCTGGCGACGCTCGCCGTCGGAGGCGCGGCGCTCGGCGCGGAGGGCGGCGCGGCGCTCGCCGTGGCGCTTCGCGCCGACGCCTGCGCGTCGCTGCGCGTGCTCTCCGCGTCTGACGCGTCCCTCGGGGCTGGCGGCGTGGAGGCGGTGTGCGACGCGCTCCCCGCCTCGTTGACGACGCTGGACATCGGCAACAACGGCGGCGGCGACCGCTCGGCCGCGGCCGCCGCGCTCGCGCTTCAACGGTGTCCCTCGCTCGAACGCCTCGGCGTCGCGTCCTGCGAGATCACCGCCGATGGCGCGCGCCGCCTGGCGCCGGCGATTCGCGACCACGCGCGCTTGAAGGAACTGCAGCTCGACGCGAACCGGATCGGCGACCGCGGCGCCGCCGCCGTCGCCGCCGCCGTGCGCGCCACCTCGGCGCCCTTCGAGCGCCTGCGCGTGCGCGACAACGTGAACATGACCGCGGCGGCGGCGAAAGCCTTCGCGTCCGCCATCGCTTCCTCCGGGACGCTGCGCGAGCTCGACGTCGCCAAGGCCACTTTCGGCGCCGAGGGCGCCAAGGCGCTGGGCGCCGGTTTGGCGGCCACCGCCTCGCTGGAGACGCTCGAGCTCTCCGGGTGCCGCTTGCGCGCGGAGGGCGCGAAGTGGCTGGGCGACGCCGTCGCTCGGTGCGCGTCCCTGAGACGGCTGGGCGTCTCGCGCAACTCGCTCGGGGACAAGGGCGTGTTCGAGCTTGTGTCGCGGGGCTTGGATGTGACCACCGGCCTTTCGTCTCTGGACCTGCGGCACAACGCGATCGGCCCGGAGGGCGCGAAGCGGCTTCGCGTCTCGCTCGAGCGCCGGTGCGTGACGGTGCGCGCGCTGGAGATGGAAGGCAACAAGCTGGAAGAGGACGAGACGCGCGCGCTGGCGGAGACGGCGCGTCGCGAGCGCGCGCGGCCGCCGCCGCCGCCGAAAGCTCGACCGAAACCCGAAAAGGTTTCCGAAACGACACCGGCGCCGCGGCCGCGCGCGGCTTCGGCGTCGCGGCCCGCGCTCCGCGCTAAGGCGCTGGCGGAAGGGACCGCCGCGACGGCGACGATGCCGGCGATCAGCCGAACCGAGGGTGCCTCGTTTCGGAAAGGAGCGGGGAAAGCGAGATCGATCGGTCCGCGCGAACCGGGGGAGAAGGAGAACGAGGCGGTTGCGCGCGCGTACCTGTCGCACGACGCGACCGATCCGGAGGATCCGCACGGTGGCGGCGACGATCTCGAAAACAGCCTCGAGAGCGACGCCGCGGACGACGACGCCGCGGACGACGCGCGCGACGCCGAGCCCGAGTCGGACGCCGCGGACGAAAAAGCCGAAGTCGGTCCGACCCGCGGCTTCGGGGAATTCGAAGACGCGAGCGTCGACGAACCCGATCGCGCTGATCCCACTCGCGCGGACCGCGCGGACGAGCGTGCTTCGGCGGAGGAAGACGAGAATGAACCCTCCGCGACGCGCGTCGCGCCCCCGGAACCCTCGACGCGCGTTCCGGCGACGGCGTTCGTTCCGGGACGGTCGGCGGCGGCGGCGGCGGCGGCGAAGGCGGCGAGCGCGGACCTCGACGACGCGCCGACGGACCCCGACGAAGCGCCGAAGGACCGCGTCCCCGCGTCCGCTCCTGCGTCCGCTCCCTCGCTTCCCGCGGGAGACCCCGTGAAGCTCCTGGTGGACGGCATACTCAGAAACGTCGCGCGAACGGATCCCGGCGCGTCCGCCGGCGCGGATCGGAAAACGGACGAAAAGCCGAAGAAGAAATCCGTCGCGTGGACGCCGGACGTGCGAGGCCCGTGAGCTCCGTCTCGCCGGAGCTCATCCGCGACGCGCCGTCTACCAGGACACACTTTAAGTAGTTATCATATCATGATAGATCACGACGCTCGTCTCCTTTCGTAGGTGCTATGCGTCGTTAATACCTCAGAACGAGGTGCTCCCGTCCGTCCTCCTCGACGTCCCCGTCGAAGCCCTCGGTGTCGTCGCGCGCGTCGCCGGCGCGCGACGCCGCCGCCGCCGCCTCGGCGGCGTCGGCGTCGGCGTCGGCGCGCGCGTCGTACTCGCCCGCGTCCTCCGCGGCGGCGTCCACCACGATCGCCGCGACCACGCGCAGCGCACCCTGCGCGTCGCACATGCGCTCGAGGTCCTCGTGCAGGAGCGCCGTGCGCCACCCCCAGCCCTTGGGCGCGCGCGGCAGCGTCGTGGGCTTGGCGGAGGCGTCCAGGCTCCCCAGGCGCACCGTCTCGTGCCTCGACGGACACACCAGCTCGTAGCGCACGTCCACCACCTCGCGGCGGTCCGCGAAGTGCGACACGCCGCCGCCGCCGCCGCGCCGCCGGTGCGCTCTGGGCGAAGACGAGGCGTCCGGAAGCGCGTCCGGATCGCGCCCGCGCGCGTTCCCCGCGCCGTTTCTTTCGCCGCCGCCGTGAACGCGCGCGAACTCGCCGCGAGACTCGCCGCGGGACCGCGAACGCGTCAGCGCGTCGATCGCGTCGCCGGGAGCGACGCGGGTCTCGGAGCCGGCGCTCCGGAGCGCCGAGCGTCGCGCGTCGGCGCGCGCGCCGCGCGCGCCGCCGCCGCCGTCAGCCTCTCCGGACCCCGCGGCGGCGGCGTCGCTCTCCTCCGACGCGGGCCTCCGGTGCAGGAACAAGCCGAGCGTCCTGCGCCCTTTCGGGTCCTCGTCCGAAAACGCCTGCACGGAAACCTTCCACAGGCTTCCCGCGTAAAACGCCTCGCGCGAGTGCTTCGCGCCCTGCCCGTCCCGGAGCTCGCGCACGCCCTCGAAGCGCGCGCCGAAGCGGAACGGCGCGTCCACGCCTCGCGTCCAGGGCGCGCCGCGGCGCGCGACGCGCGCGGCGAGCGCGGTGCGCGTCCACCATCCCTCCGCGACGGCGCGCGCGGGCGTCGAGTCGAGAAGCGCGCGCGTCGCCTCGAGCGAAAACACGGCGCGACGCGCGTCGAGCCCGAAGCCGCCGCCGGGCGGCGGCGACGACGACGACGACGCGTCGTCTGATTCGGCGCGATTCGGGGCGTTTCCTTCGTCGTCTTCGCCACGCGCCATGCGCCTGTACGCCGCGGCGCGCACGTCCTTCTCCTCATCCTCCAGCGCGCGCTTCATCTCGCGCAGGTGGTCGAAGGGGACGTGCTGGTATCGCACGCCGTCGCGGAGCGTCGCCGCCGTCGCGAGCGCGTGGAAATCCAAATCTCTTTGACGCGCGTCCGATGCGGCGCCGGCGGCGTCGCGAGTCAAGACGACGTCGTTGACGACGTCGTTTAAGACGCGTCGCGCGACCGCCTCCGCGACCGCGTTCGTCTCTTCCACCTCCGTCGACGCGTTTTCTCGAGACTCGAGGGCGCCGCTCGGTTCCGGCGCCGGCGCCGGCGCCGGGGCGTCCAGCGCGCGGCGCGCGTCGGCGGCGACGCGCCGCGCCAGCGCGAAGCGCGCCGTCTCGTCGGCGACCCACAGGTGGTCGCTGCGCATCAGCGCGTCGAGCGTCGCCGGGTGCAGGCGGTGCAGGTCGTGGCTGAGCTCCTCGCTGGCGTGCGCGCAGATGAAGCCCCAGACGGCGGCGCGCGCGCGCTCGCCGTGCTCGCCGTACTCGCGCGCGTCCAGCGCCGCCTGCAAGTCGAGGCAGTCGCCGAGCGACGCCGACTCGGCGACGTGATCGGCGCACAGACGCGACAGGTGGTCGAGGTCCAGGAAGTTGGACGCCGCGAGCACGCGAAGCGCGAACAGAGGGTCGCCTCGGTCTTCTTCGCGTCCTTTCGCGGAGGTCGTCTCGAGGGTGTCCGTCCGCCGTTCGAACGCGGGCGGCTTGTCGTACAGAAACGCCAAGCAGCACTCGACGGCGGAGGCGGTGACGAAGGGGTCGTCGAACGCCAGCGTGAGCGACGGCGCGGACGCGTCCGCCCACGGGCCGCGCATGAGCGCGCGGAAGTAAGGCGAGCGGGACAACACCAGTCGATGCAGAGGGTACTCCTTGCCAAACGCCGTGACGCACACGTCGCTGAACTCCCGGGACTCCCACCCCAGCGACTGGACGTGCGCGGCGAGGCCGGACGCCGAGCCGGGCGACTGGTCGGGATTCGAGCAGGCGGAATCGGGCGCGGGCGGACCGCGCACTTCGGGGGTGGACGAAGGCCGGGGGAGGGTGGACACGCCCGCGAGCGGTGCATCGCACCAGTCGCGGCCGTCGCGGTCCGCCATCTCGTAGGCTCGCTGCGCGACCGGGTGTGCCGCTCGCGCTCGAGGCTCCTCGAGGAGCGCCCCGTCGCGTAACAATCACGTTCAGAATCGATGGGCGAAGGGCGACCAGCTGGGAGTTCCAGAAGACAGGGAACGAAAAAAAAACACGCGGCGCCGCGGCGAGACTACGCGCGGAGGTGACGCGTACGACACGCGGTCTCATCGCGCGACGAGGCGTGCGCGCGCGCGTGCGATCGCGCGACTCTTCGAGATGCCCCATCGTCGAATCGCGCGTCTCCCTCTCGCCGCGCGCCTGTTAAACTACTTTTACCTGCGTACGCGCCGCCGGCGCGCTCCGCCGCTCACCAAAACGGCCAAAACCCGAACAACGACTCGGTCCGCTCGTCCTTTCGCTCGGGGTCACCCCTAGACGATCCCCCCGCTTCCAACCCCCCCCCGCTCGACCGCGCCGCGATCGCGAGGCGCGCATCGACCTCAGCGGCCGCCGCGCGCACCTTCGCGGAGGCTTCCGCTTTCCTCGCGGCGTCCACGTGAGCCGCGGGCGACTCCGCGACGGGCGCCGCCGAACGCGAGCGGTCGCGTTTGTGCGTCCCGCGGTCGCGACGCGGCGGCGTCGCCGCGGGGGTCGCGAAGGCGCGCGCTTCGTCCTCCCCGTCGCGACTCGAGGCTCGGGCACCACCGGGTGCGCCCCCCGAGGACCCACCACCGGGCGAACCGCGCGTCGTCTCGCCGTTCGAACCATCGCCACCGCTCGGAAGAGCGTCGGTCGTCGTCCCCGCCGACAACGCCGCGATCGCCGCGTCCTTCTCCGCGACGACGGCGCGCCACCGCTCGGTCTCCACCGCGAGCTCGTCCGCGGCGGCGTCCACCAGCGCGGTGCGCCAGGTTTCGAACTTCCGCGCGGACGAGCTCTCGCGTCGTTCGGACGCCTCCAGCGCCGAGCGGAGCGACTCCGCTTCCGCGACCGCGCGATCGCGCGCTTCGACAGCCTCGGCGATGCGTCGCTCCGCCTCCTCGAGCATGCTTCCCATGAGCTTCTCGTACTCCTCCACACGGACACGGACCACGCCACCCGGCGGGCTGGTCGCGGGGAAATGCGCCATCACCGCCGCTACCGCCCGCCCGCGCGCCCCGGTGTGCCCGGTGTGCCGCGAACTGTCACGGGTGGACGGGTCACCTCACAGCCAGAATTTGCCGACGGCTTTCATTCCGGATATAACGACGCTTCGTTTTCGCACACCCGAAGTGCGCGGCGCGAGCGTCGACGCCATCCCCGCCCCTTCGAGGATGGCACAACCCTGTCCCGACCCCGGGGATCCCGACCCGCACCCTGACGCCAGCATGCGCTTCGTCCCCACGACGCCCGCCGTCGCCGGGTCGGGCGCGCACGACGACTGGGGGAAATTCTTTCCCGACGAACCGCACACTGACGCCAGCACGTTCGTTCCCACGACGCCCGCCGTCGCCGTCGACTGGAGGAATTTTTTTCCCGACAACCAGCAGGGCGCGGTCGAGCTGATACGAACCTCGAAGGCTGCGCGAGACGCCGCGATGGTGAGCACGTGCGACGAGCGCCTGAACGCAACGGACTCGTTCGGGGACGGCGACCAGAAGCCCATTCTGGACGGGCGGAAGAGCCTACCGCTCCGCGCGCTGTGGATGAGCTCGGGCGACCTCTTCGAGAAGCTCGAAGAGGTCGATCCAAACCCCATCTTGTGCGCGTGCTTCGCAGGCAACGCCGCCTTGATGAGCAGCGTCATCCACGCCGCGCAGAGGCCGGGCGGGCATCCGCTCACGCCTATGCTCGAATTTAGATACTGATGCTGCGGTACACGCTCCTGCACGTCATCGTCGAAGGCGCGAAGCGTCTGCCGAACGCGCCGGCAGAGCGGGAGGAGGCGTTCGTGGAAACCGCCGCTTTGCTCGTCGCCGCCGGCGCCAACGTGAACGCGCGCTACGTCGCCGGCCACACCGCGCTGGGGAAGTGCTTGAACGGCCGCGACACGACGCGCGCGTGCATGTCGATCGCGCTGGACGTGCTCGGGCCCGCCGGCGCAGACCCGAACCTGGCGGACAGGTTCGGGCATACGCCCATCAGCAACGCCGCGATGACAAAGCACTACGGGTGCCTGGCGGCGCTGCTCTTTCTCGGCGCGGACCCGTCCCTGGACGCCGGGTCGAGCATTAGCGCGCTGAGCGCGTGCCACGCCGCGGGCGACGCGCCGGAGAGCCGGGACGCGCGCGAGCTGTTCTCGCTGCCCGTGTGGAAGGAGGGCCGGTGCGAGGGAAAGCAGGTGGTCATCACCGGCTTGGAGGGCGCCGCCGGCGCGGCGCTCAACGGGAAGGTTGGCACGGCGCAGCAGCTCGACCCGTTTAGGAGCAAGATCGCGGTGACGATCGAGATGTCGATGCAGACTTTGAGTCGAGAAGTCGCCGAAGAGGTGCACGCGCTTTCTATGTCGGGGATGACGTCGGCGCTCGATACGACATCAGTGGTCGTCCACCCGAAGCGGCTCGAGCTCGCGGAGAAGCTGGTCGGCGCGCGGGTAAAGTTGCGCGGGCTCGCAGCGCGCCCCGACCTGAACGGGCGCGCGGGCTCGTGCGTTAAGTTCATCAAGACGCGCGGTCGGTACGAGGTGTTTCTCGCTCCGGACGGCGCCGCCGCCGCGGAGAGTGTGAACGTGCGACCCCCGAGTGGTAAAGCGCTTTACGACGTTTCGGACGTTTCGGGAAGAAGCGAAGTCGACGTTCTTCTTCAGGTAGCCATAGTTTGTTAAGAAGAGCGAGACGGCGCAAAACCCGCGCGAGGAGCCGTAGCTAGCTAGTGCTCGCTAGTGTTTCCTCTTCTTCTCGTTATTCATCCACCTCTTGAACACGTATTCGTCCGACGCCACGTTCTCTGCGCGGTCGCGTTTCTGCGGTCGCGTCTCACCGCGCGCGTGCGGCGGGGGTGGTTGCATCGCGGTCGAGGCGTTTCCGCCGCGCGCGCCGTGCTTCTGCGCGGCGGCGAGCTGTTTCTTATGCAGCGCAAAGTTCGAGGAAAAGTTGCCCCCGGCGGCCAACGCTCCGCCTCCGCCTCCCGACCCCCCCCGGAAATCCCTCCTGCGCTGTTTTTTTAGCAGCTCCGCCTTGGCGCGCTCGGTCTCCTCGATGTTCTTGAACTTCACCTCCGCGGGCAGCTGCACCTCCACGATGCCGGTCAGGTACCGGTCCGCGGACTCCTCCTCCTCGCGAGGCGCCGACGCCAGCGCCGCCGGCGTCTCCCACAGCGAAGCCGACGCCGGCGGCGCGAGCGCCGCGTCGGAGGGCGCAACAGCGCTTCCGGAGGGCTCCGAAAGACCGCTCGCCTGCCTCCGCTTCGCGAGCTCAGCCTCGACGTACTGGAGCATGTGCGGGTCCTCCGCGTCGGGGTCCCTCGCGGTCGAGGACTCGCCGGCGAATGCGCCGGCCATCGCGTTCATCGTGCGCAAGCCGGCTTTGGGCGCTTCGTCACGGGACATCTCGGCATCCTTCTCCCGCGCCGCCGCGTCGGGCGCGTCGTCGCCGAGGGCCAGAGCATCCGCGCCGACGCCCTGGAAAACGCGCGGGGTGAATGTGCGCGAGTCAGTGTCACGGTCGAGCGTTCGATCGTCTCGGAGGCGTTCAGGCGTGCAGGAGTGGCGACGCGGAAGAAACACGCTTAGGGTTGGGTCGTGCGCACCTTGGCTTTCGCGCGACTTTTTATGAGCGTGCGCGCGTCGTCGATGCGCTCCTGCAGGGTCTGCGGGTCCTCCTCGTCCGAGTCTGACTCTGCCTTCTTCTTCCGCAAGTTCCGCGGCGCCATCCTCAGGAAGGGCGCACGGCGCGGGGGCTCCAAGCGCGCGCCTCGAAATGTGGGAGCGCGCGAACGGCACCTTCTGCATCTTCTCCGGGCAGTCGTTTGTTGTTGGGGTGCGCGAATTTTTTCTTCTTCTCGGGCTTTCCGTCGCTGCGCACGGTGCCTTCCTATCGGAACAGACGTGCCCCACAACACTGTGACCCGCGCCGCGGGCGAAATCGCATGCGCGCGATCGCGGCGCGTGCTCTGTCGCCTCCTTTCGCCGTCTCCGGACGGCCGACCAGCCGGCCCACCTCCGTCCCTCGCGCGACTGCCCCGAGACGTTTCGACGATAGCGTCTCCGTGGACGAACGCACCCGAGACGAAAACGCGAACATGGCCGCGACTCCCCCTCCCCTGCCGCGCGTTTCCGAGCCGGGCGGCATTCACGCGTTCCTTTTCGACATGGACGGTACGCTGTGCGACACGGATCCGATTCACCACGAGGTGTTCGCGGACCTGCTGATGGCGCACGGCAAGAACGGCGGCGTTCGCATCGACGACGCGTTTTTCCACGAGCACATCGCCGGCAAGACCAACGAGGCCATCTTTCCGGCGCTGTTCCCCGAGTTGGACGCGGAGACGCACGAGAAGATGTGGGAAGAGAAAGAGGCGAGGTTCCGCGAGATCGCCGCCGCGAAGCTGAAGCGCCTGCCGGGGCTCACCGAGCTCCTGGGTTGGGCGAAGGAGAATGACGTGCGGGTCGCGGCGGTGACCAACGCGCCGCGGCCAAACGCCGAACTCATGCTTCGCGCGCTCGGGTTGGCGGACCCGCCGGCGTTCGAGTTCCTGGTCATCGGCACGGAGTGCGCGCGCGCGAAACCGTTCCCGGACCCCTACCTGGAAGGCATGCGGCTTTTAGGCGCCACGGACCCGACGCGGTGCGTGGCGTTCGAGGACTCGCCCACCGGGATGGCCGCCGCCGTCGCCGCCGGCGCACCCGCCGTGGGGGTCACGACGAGCCAATCCCCCGCCGCGCTGTTCGGCGCGGGCGCGTCGCTGTGCGTCGCCGACTTCGCGGACGCCAGGCTCGGGGAGGCGCTCGGTTGATTGAGACAAGAGATTGTCACGCGAAGGAGCGAGGAGCTGCGGTGTGATGAAGGAGAAACGAGCGTCGAAGCTTTTTCGTGTCGGACATTCGACGAGCGCCACGACGGGATTGTGCCTGACTGCAGGTTTCGTGCCGATCTGGATCGCGGCTCGCTTTTCGGTGTCCACGTCACTGCGCTTTTTCCGATGCGACCCGACCTCCTCCGCACGCCGTCACTCCCCCGCGCACGCCCGAGCGCGCACTTCGCTCCGCGTCTTTTCGCGGACCGCCACGCTGGCGCCCGTCGTCTCCGCCGCCGCCACCGGGCGGTTCGCGCTTCTGCACCGCGTCGTCGCCGTCTCCGCGTCGACCGCCTCCGGTCGCCTTCCCGCCGGTGCGTCTCCTCGCGTGGCCTGCGTGACGTCACTGTCGCCCCGCCGCGAACGGTCCGCGAACGCGCACGTCTCGTCCCGGTCCGGGGCGTTCGCGCGCGCCGAGACACGTGCGAGGCGTGCGCGCGTCGCCCTCGCCGCGTCCCGCGCCGCGTTCGGGGCGTTCGCCGCCGGCGCGTCGGCGGATTCGGGCGCGCCGGCTGCGGGATCCGCCGACGCGGGTCCGCCGACGCACATGACGTCCGCGACGACGCGCGTGGTGGTATGGTTCCGGAACGACCTGCGTTTGGCGGATAACTACGTGATCAAGCGCGCCGAGGCGCTCGCAGCGGCGGACCCCGGCGTCGAGGTCCTGCCCGTGTACTGCTTCGACCCGCGCGGCTTCGAGCGCAGCGCGTGGGGCTCGCCCAAGACGGGCGCGCACCGCGCGCGCTTCCTGCGCGAGTGCGTGGCGGATCTGCAGAAGAACCTGCGTCTGATCGGCTCGGATCTGCTGGTGGTGGTCGGGAAACCGGAGGAGATCATAGCGCCTCTCGTGCTCGGGGACGGGAAAACGACCGTCGTCCTGACGCAGGTGCGTGTGTCTACACGCGCGGCGCTCGGAAGAAGACTTTTCGTCGCGGCGCGTCGGGTTTTTTTTTTTTTTTTTT
>MDSV01078651.1_pt1 | contig 16025 bp, 10 predicted proteins | sample 810851 | NCBI WGS metagenome assembly MDSV01 (sample SAMN05326640, study PRJNA326480) | marine metagenome | isolation source: seawater | place: Atlantic Ocean: North East | collected 2012 | reverse complement strand
CTAAATTACCTATCCCTTGGTGCACGTAGAGCTTGCCATCAGGACGGATGATCATCATACCATCACGGCCGCGAGATCCTGCGGTGTAGGGTGAGAGACCAATACCGACACCTGTAACTTTCGAGCCGTTTCGCTTTCCTGAAATGGCTAATTTGGCGTCCCAGTCAAACATCTCCCTCCCTTGATCTAGCGCTTCTACCGCGTGCACACTCGTGAGCGTTGCGTTACGCGGGCCGAATTGAACATCTCCGCGTGGAGCATTCATGCGGTGTATCTCGAAGCGGTCAACACCAAGTTCCCGACCTGCCTTTTCAAGGATCGGTTCCATCATCGAAATGATTTGCGCACCACCCGGACCGCGCTGAGCAGCCTTTGGTGGGGTATTCGTGTACATGGACACTCCACGAAAACGCATGTTTTGTGGTGTGTACGTCAGGTCTGCGATCATCCCAGCGGTGTTGAAGTCACCGGCTCCGTAGGGACCACTCTCCTGGACTATGATCAAGTCAATGGCATTGCACTTCCCGTCCTGCAAGAAGCCCATCTTTAGCCACGTTTGAAAACCCGGCCGCGCCCGGCCTACATAGTTCTCTTCATATCTCGTGATCCGGAGCATGACCGGACGATTGATTTTCCTACTAAACAGTGCCGGGATCTGCATCACTGTCGTCCCAGCGATCTTGGACCCAAAACCTCCGCCACAATATTCAGACACGAGATTTATGTTCTCAGGGTCAATCTGGAGGGCCCCTGCAAGGGCAAACTTAGTCTGCTGTGAACTCTGAGTAGAAACGAATGCGTGAAGCGTCTCACCTTCCCAGTAGGCCATATTGGAGCGAGGCTCCATGGGGTGGTGGGTCAGCGACTGGTGAACGATCGTCTCTTCCAAAACGAGGGCTGATTCCGCGAACGCAGACTCTGGATCACCCTTAGTCCACTCGACCGGACACGATGGATCGGGCATCTCGCCAGCGTCCACCTTAGCGAAGTCCGTATTCGTCCACTTGAAATCGCTCCACCCATCCTGACCCGAGAACTGGTTTCCGTCCACATACGCGTTCGGGCCACCCGGGCGGAGGCTTTCGAGAGGATCAATAACAAATGGGAGTGGTTCGAAGTCGATTTCGATGGCTTCGATGGCAGCCGCAGCGGTTTCTTCATCCACGGCAGCTACAGCGAGAATCGGTTCCCCTTCGTACCGAGGTGTGTCCGTCAAACACGCCTCTCGCGGACCATCACGCGATGGAACTTCATCCGCCCTGAGAATGTCTAAAACACCCTCCATCGCGAGTGCTCGACTCGCATCGACCCTGCGTACTCGAGCGTGGGGCATAGGTGAGAGAAGCAGCTTAGCAAACACCATGCCCGGTGCTCGAAAATCTTCAGCGTATCTGGCGCGTCCCGTGATCTTCGCGTGGAGATCTGGTGGCGCGATGTCGGCTCCTACCAGTCGTTCGGCCATAACTTTCTCCTTACACGCTGCGTGCGAGCTCAGCAGCTCGCATCGCACAAGTCAGAATCTTGTCGTAGTCGGCACACCGACAGAGGTTACCCGACAAGGCGAGCCGGGCCTCCTCTCGAGTTGGGTTGGGATTAACCTCGATCATCTCTGTCATAGCCATTATGAAGCCCGGGGCGCAGAAAGCACATTGGAAACCACCTTCTTCCATCACCGCCTTCTGAACCACCGACAGTTCACCCGTGTCGGCATCTTCCAACCCTTCAATAGTGGCAACTGAGCGACCGCGCACTTGGTGGGTGAGCATTGAGCAACCATACTGAGACACCCCGTCAATTAACACTGTACAGGCGCCGCACTCTGCCCTGTCACAGCCTAATTTTGTACCGGTGAGTCCGAGCTTGTATCGCAACGTCATAGCCAGAGTCTCATGCGGGAGCACATCCACTCGACGCTCTTGACCATTGACGTTCAGTGTAATCAGACGCTCGGTCGCAGTCTGATAAGTCGCCGCTCCGAGGAGTGGACTTCCACGGAAGAGGTAGCCAGCCGAAGAGGCGGTGGCACCTGTGGCGATAACACCCTTGATAAACGTGCGGCGAGAGTACTTTTTCTCAAGCACACTCACGGATTCTGCCTGATCCATCGAGCACTCCTGCTACATGGGGCACATCATATCCGGAAAGATACGGAGCAAAAGCTGACAGCGCGAGCACATTAGGCACTAACAGATCAGGATGTTTCTCGCCTGCAGTCCCTCTTTTTTAATCCATCCTGGAAAACAGGTCGATATGGGCTTCCACGATCCTACGCAACGCATCCGGATCAGGATCTAAACTCCAATCACCCTCAACACTGGTCCCACCGAGTGCTACGCCATCTCTCCTCGGCAACATATGGACAAAACCACCAGCGGTCTGAGACGCCGCTCCAAATGTGGAGTAGTCAACCTCCTTCTGCGGCATGAGAAGTGTTAGCTGACCCTTAAGAGGCGTGAGTTCCCCATCACCCACGAGAGCTTTGGCTCCAAGCCCGGTACAGTTCACTATGACCGACTCGGGTAACACAGAAAGGCTTCGCTGCGACTCAAAACGCCGAATAACGATACGACCCCTCGCTTTTCGAACGTCGTCAACAAGACGATCTAGGTACATCGACGGTTCGATCCGCATGGAAGGACGCTCTACAGCATAACGCGTTGGGAAAGGATGTTGCCCGGGCCCGTATATAGAGGAACCGACTCGGAGATCCTCAGGAAGGAGTCGATTCTCTCCACCGACGTCGTTCTCGGGTGGGGAGTCCTGAAGCGAATACCCTTCAATCCAAGAGATACCATATCCGCGTCCTACTAATAACTGGAGTTGGTGCCACGAAATCCGCGCTGCCCTTCTGAATTGCTCGTCCCACAGCAAGGTACGAAGGTCTCTATCCACCAATCCTGAAGTCGGAGTCCAGCTTGCAAGCGACATGTTCGATGTCGTATTCGGCGGCACGTCCTTCGCATATATAGTGACCTCGAAACCACGTCGCTGAAGCTGGATCGCAGTTGTCAGACCCACTACACCACATCCTATGACCGCCACCTGCCTCTCCGAGCGCTCAGCCGCCATTTCAGCTGCGATATATCCCGTCCCCCATGACAGAGACATCCCAGAACCACCGTGCCCGTAGTTGTGGATGAGCAACTTTTCTCCCAAGCGCTCAGGCCTCAGTAGAAACCCGGATGGACGATAGGGCCTAAGGCCAACCGTCGTTCGGATGACCCGCTCCCAGCCGGCATCGACGGGCTCGAGCCGGCGGACTCGGCGAACATCGCCGGCATTAACCGGAGGGAGGGACCCGGTACAACTCGCCATCCCAATGCTCGCGAGACCTAAGCCGCTCATCTTTAGCATTGATCTTCGATCCATAAGACCCTCTTACCTAGCTGCGATTCTCAGACACCACCCGGACTGAATTCGCAGACCCACTGAATGAAAGGGGCAAGACGCCTTTACTGTCACTGCAGAAGCCGAGCCTCGACTTTGACCAGTCACCACGCCCGCCCAACCAAAGCAGTGCGACGAAGCAGACCTTCCTGAACAGCCGTTAGCATGTTGTCGCGCTTCTCGCGTTCCGTATCGACCATCTCGTGCCCCTCCGCCCGCCTCAGTTCTGCGTCATTCTGATCTAGCGCATTGAGGCGGTCCAGAAGGGACACTCGAAAGTCCTCGGTCAGATCGCGCTCTATGACCACCTCAAAGCCAGACTGGGCAACCAAATCTCGTAGAGGGCCTCCGGTACCCAAATCCTCCGGGCCCAGCTCGGTTGCTTGAGCTCTCTCCGCTGCACCCAGCCCTTCTGCTATCTCAATAGTTACAACTACTAGTCTCCCATCTCTTTTAAGTACACGACGACATTCCCTCAGCACGGAGAGTTCCTCTAACACTCAACAGAGCACATCGGCCTGGCAAACAGCTGAGAAATGGGCATCGCCGATGGGTAATACCCGACCATCTCCACAGACTTGAAGCACACGCGGACCTAATGTCTCGCACAAATCTTTGGCCCCCTGCCGCAGGGCCTCAAGCGGAACGTCGACTGAAACCAGCCTCGCGCCCGTCTCTTTCGCAATCAAAGAACCGGGCCAGCCTCTTCCGGCTCCAATATCCAAGAGAAGATCATCGTCACTGATTGCGGCTACAGAAGCCATCCACTCAGCCTGCTCAATCGTCGTCCATCCGTTAGGAATCACTCCACCAATCTCACTGCGAAAAGCGAAGCCGGCTTTAGTCCGAAACCGTAGATACCTATCCTCATACGAACGGATCGTGGTGCGCTGTTGGGCTAGGTCGTTCATCCTTCACGTCGGGCAAAGCGAGAGGTGGAGTGAGGACTAACGTATCCTCTCATCTCGCTCGCAACGAGCCACCACAATCCCCTTGGCGTCACACTCACGCCTTTATGCTCTTCACTGAACATCCGAGAAGACGCTTCTATCTCGACATCTCCTCGACTCATTTCTTTATGTGCCAGCAATCAGACCAAACTCGACAACACTTCAAGCTGAGACTCGACCTCACCCCATCTTTGAAGATCAGCCTTGAGAGAGTCATCCGTTTCTGCACGCTCTTGCTCTAGAAGCGTCACTTGATCGGGCGGAGTTCGCTCATAGAAACCATCTTCACAGAACGACGCATCAATCGAGTCGAGTCGAGCCTCGTGTACTTCGATGGCCTCGGTAATTTCTTCGAGCTCACGCTGCAGTCTCTTGATCTCCTTCGTAACATCGTGCGGGGATAAAGCACTGCTGCGTGTCCCACCACCTCCTCTGTCACTAGCCTTTCCCTCGCGTCCTTTTCGCCGTTTTTCGCGCCGAGCCTTCAGAAGGACTGTGTCGGCATCGAGATGGTCATCCCCCGACGCATGAACGTAATCCTCATAAGTGCCCAAGTAATCAGTCACTTCACCCGGCCTGATCTCAACAACTCGAGTTGCAAGCTGACTCACAAACCAGCGGTCATGAGACACAAATATGAGCGTACCGTCGAAGGAGCGTAACGCCGCTATAAGCGCTTCGATCGACTCTAGATCCAAATGATTTGTTGGCTCATCAAGCACTAGAACGTTCGGGTTATCTAAGCCGAGACGCGCAAAAACAAGCCGAGCTGCTTCACCTCCCGACAGCGCGCTGACCTTCTTCTTGCCCTCATCCCCGGTGAAAAGCATCAGCCCCATCTGCCCGCGAACAAAACCCCGATCTTTACTGGGGCAGAAACGCCACAACCATGCTTCGGTCGACTCGTCGCTACCCGTGAACTCGTTCTTATTGTCCTGCGCGAAGTAACCGGGATGGGTTTCATACCCCCATGATACCTCACCCGCATCTGCCTGAAGTTCTCCCATCAGGATCTTCAGCAACGTTGACTTCCCAATGCCATTAGGGCCCATGATCGCGAGTCGGTCGCCTCTGTTGACTGCGAGATTCACACCGTGGAGGACCTCATTTTCCCCGAACGCCTTGTGAACGTTTTGAACCGTCAGGACCTCCTTACCACTCGGCCTGCGCTGCTCAAACCGGAAGGTCGGATAACGACGCGAGCTCCCGGGAAGAACACCCAGTTCCGCCGCCTTTTTCTCAATAAACCTCAGCTTACTCTGCGCCTGGCGAGCCTTGCTAGCCTTTGCCCGGAATCGATCGACGAATTGCTGGTGATGCGCGATCTCTCTCTCTCGGCTTGCTATCTCTTTCTCCCGGCGCTCACGCTCAGCCACCTTCGCGGCAAGAAACTGCGTATAGTTGCCGCGATATAGAGTCACCGTGTCGTAATCCACATCCAGAATTCGCGTAGACACATTGTCAAGAAACCGGTGGTCGTGTGAAATGATCACAACCGGGCCAAGAAATCCCTGGAGGAACTTCTCCAACCACCGAATAGATATTATGTCGAGGTGATTAGTCGGCTCATCCAGAAGAAGAACATCAGGCGCCGAGGCTAGAACTTGTGCGAGAAGGACCCGCAGCTTGAAACCACCCGACAAGGTCGAAAGCGGCTTTCGATGCACCTCCGTAGGCAGGCCTAAGCCCTCAAGAATCGTAGCCGCTCTCGCTTCCGCAGCATATCCATCGAGCCGCTGAACTGTCTCCTCTAGTTCGCTGAAGCGCTCGTAGTCGAAATCTTCCTCGCCCGCCGCCAGGACAGCTTCTTTCTCCGAGAGCGCGCTCCATAGCTCGGGGTTACCCATGAGCGCGACCCCCAGAATCTCCTCGCTCTCGTAAGCGAAGTGATCCTGCTTGAGCACACCGAGACTGAGGGCTTTCGGAATCGAGACCTGCCCGTGGGTCGCCTCTATCGAACCAGAGATGACATTTAATAGAGTCGTCTTGCCCGAACCATTCGCACCTACCAGTCCGTATCGTTCTCCGGGGTTCAGCTGAAAGGAGGCACCTGAGAATAGAGTTCGATCACCGAACCCCTTCTCCAGATTGGAGATCGAGATCATAGGATCACCCTACCGGATCCTCCGGGCGAACAGTGTGGTAGTCCGTCCTGGCTTGCCAAGCAGCAGCAACCGCGAACAGCCGCTCTTCTCCGAATGGCGGAGCAGCCAAGTTCACGCCTCGCGGCACAGACATTCCCGAACCAGGGTCGGTGTCGAAGCCTATCGGCATGCAAAGCACTGGCATCCCGGTCCCGTCAAAAGCACCCGAACCCTCAGTCAGTACGACATCACACTGGTTAAACAACTGTGTCTGGATTCGGTGTAAAAGCAACATACGCGCTTGCTGCACCTTCACGTACGTGTCCGCGCTCTGGAGCATACCATTTAGAAAACGTGGCAGTCGATCTCCGAATAAGCGCACGTCCCTCCTCAGTGGCTCGATGAAGAACGCAGTCGGATCTCCATGGGAGCCACCTAGCGGCTGCGAGGTCAGCTCCTCCCATTGCTCTGGCAGCGTTATCTCCCCTACTAACTGCACATTACCCATGGACTCGAGGTCACGAAGGAAGTCGCCACGCATTCTGGCTACTCCCTCATCGCCAGGGTCACTCCATCCAGGGAACACACCCACCCGAGTCGGCCAGCGGACAGGTGCGTTAAGACCTAGAGTTGGAGCCGCCGACCCAACGTAGTTAGGTGCAGGCGGAAGGCCCTTGGTCCGAGGGTCGTTTGGATCGGGGTGTGCCAAAACCTGAAGTAGTATGGCCGCATCCATAACATTTCTCGCCATCGGGCCTACATGGTCGCGAGTGTAGCTTAGAGGAATTACACCATGTAGAGAGATCCGTCCGAAGGTGGGCTTTATGCAGGTGAGCCCTTGTGCATTCCCCGGTCCCACCACTGAGCCACCGGTCTGCGTTCCTAGTCCAGCAACCGCCATCCTAGCCGCGACCGCAGTTCCGGTACCCGACGAAGATCCTGCCGGCGAGTAATTAACGTCGTTGGGAGTCCACGCATTGCGGGTTGTAGGGATGGTCGTTCCATACACCTGTGCCCTGCCACCGGCGAGATTGCCCATCTGGGCCTTACCGATAATCAAGCCACCCGCTGATCGGATCGATGCAACTGCAGTCGCGTCGTAGTGGGGTTGAAAACCTTCGAAGACAAGAGAGCCACCCTCAGTCAGCATGTCCGTCGTATAAAAGTTGTCCTTCGGAGCCAAGCACACGCCTTTAAGGGGCTGATAGGACCCATCCGCCCCTGCACTAGCTGAGGCAAGAAGAGCGTCTAGCGATGGGCGACCAGCATAGGCTCGGTAGAATTGATCATACCGGTCGATTCGGTCTACATGCGCTCGCACAAGATCCTCGGGCGAAACGACACCGCGCCTCAAGAAATCAACAGTCTCCGAAATCGTAAGTTCGGTTAGCTCACCAACCTGCTGACGTGTGTTAATCGATATCGGAATCTCTCTGAGATATGAGCTAGTCCTCTCTGCTCCCATAACTGGTCGCGGCACCAGGGCCTCAGCGCCTGCGGCAGCGGTCGTGATCCAAGCCATTCTCTCAAGGAACCATCGTCTTGAAATCACTGTGTCTTGGGGAGGCCTCACTTCTCGACCTCCTCTGTCCATGCAACAAAAGGGGCCGGATGCGGCACGGGAAGATTGAACTGAGGATCAATGTCGAAATCAGCCGCTACCACCTCCTGACGAAGGATAGAGCGCCCATTTTCAAGGAGGCGCTCCTGATCCATCGGAGCGTCGGGGTCAGAATCTGGGAGCACTGAAATATCTACGCCAAGAAGCTGATAGCGCGTCCGGATATAGACATTGAGCTCTTCATCCGAAGGTGAATGTATAGTCTTTTCCTTCATTAGTTCGTCCTTGGCGGAGCTATCTCGAGCAGCGTTAGATCTAGTTTGGCGTGGACCTCAGCAGAGGCTAGCCCCGCTGGTAAAACCACGGTATCACCTGTTTCGACCATCAAAGTTCGTCTCTCCGCCTCACCCCAAGTGATTATACCCGAACCACTTGCCACCATCAGCACACTAAGCTCGCCCGAGACAAAAGTGTGAGGCACCGTCCCAAGCGCGGTCCACTCATGCATTTGGAAGTGCTCGCAGCTAACAAGTGGGCGCATCGCCCAATCCCCATCGCCGGCTGCTACTTCTTTGAAGTCGACCGTTTCGGGCGCTGTAACCGTGAAGTCTATGCAAGCAAGTGCCTCGTGTATGTGCAGCTCTCGGCCAGTACGGCCCCAGTCAAAGATCCTAAATGTGGTGTCCGACGCAGTCTGGACTTCAGCAACCAAAACTCCTCCACCTAGGGCATGTACGGTACCACTCGGTAAATAGATGCATTGGCCGGGCTCTACAGGCTCTGACCGCAGCAAAGCCTCCACCGAGCCATTTTGAGCCGCCACCTGAAAGCGCTCAGGGTCTACACCTGCCACAAGACCTCGGTAGATCTTGGCTCCAGGCTCAGCAGCCACGACGTACCACGCTTCTGACTTAAGATGCACATCTGGATGCTCAGCTGCGTACGCCTCAGACGGGTGGACTTGGACGGAAAGGTTCTCCCGAGCATCAAGGTACTTTAGTAAAAGCGGAAACGATCCATTGGGCGAAAGTTTCATCGTGCCAGTCACCACGGGCCCGAACTCCCTCATAACGTCCCCAAACGTCCGTTTACTTAGGGGTCCGTTCCTTATCACCGAACGGGCCGCCTCACCCCCTCCACCAGAGGGATTCGTAACCGAAAGATCAGCCAACTCCCAGGATTCACCGATCATTGTTTCTGATCCGCCGGGCAAAACCCGTCCAAGCTCCTTGAGCCCACGCCCACCCCAGACCTTCTCCTTGTAGATAGGCGCCAGTAACAATGGATACAGAGGCACAGGGATCTCCCAACCGGTTCAGATCATCGATTCAGGCGTCGCGGTCACTCAATCTACTTTAGCGGACGCGTCGCAGTGTAAAACTGCCCAAAGGGAAAAAACTGCCCTAAAGGTCAAAAAAACAGGAGCCCGACCACTACCAAGCTCTAGCGGTAGTGGTCGAACTCCTAAATCAAAATGTTTCCTGCAAAATCAATGTCCGATCTGCTCTCGGATGATGTTGGCCGTCCGCTCCGAGCGCACATCAGCGATTTCTTCGGCCCATGTTAGGGCCTCAGTCAGATCACTTATATCAACACCGTTGATGACCGCCTGACCCGTCGCTACTCGCTCGGCCCAACGCACCGAGTTGATGTCGTCGAGCATCATGTTAAGCGTTATGCCCGGACTGTCGTGAATGTTGTCACTCGGCATGCCTTCTCTCACAACGCCCAACTCACGCAGCACATTCCGTGAGCCTGGGGGGGACCGATAGTACTCTCCAACGAAGTGAGCCCGAGCAGACCCCCTCCACTTCTCAGTCAGCTCGTTTGCTACGTTTTGCATTCCGCGCTGGTTTCCACCGGAGTCGCCAATGAACACTATGTTCTCGAAACCATGCTGATACAGACTTTCGGCCATATCGGTCAGTACGGCCTCGAAAGTTTCTTGCTTCAGGCTAATCGTTCCGGGACTGGTCATGTGACCTGTCTGCGGCTCAATCCCACCCTCTGGCACCAACTCAAGTACAGGAGCACAAAGAGCATTTCCGAGGTACATAGCTATACGCGGGCAGTTTTCCCTGAGTACATAGTTATGCTTACCGGTTACGAGCCAAGGACCATTGGGCTCCACGCCCCCCGTAGAGATAATTGCGGTCGTCTTCCCGCCACTAAGCGCATCACGGACATCCATCCACGTCATTTCTTCGATCCAGAGCGTCTCGGTAGGCGGTAATGGATTGGGTGTATCTGCACAGTTCCACTCGTTGTCGGCGCATCTCCCTCCTCCCATATCACGCGGATCTGGATCGGGCCTTTGAAAGCCCGAAGGCGGACCCTGACGCCGCGCATTCCCAGCCCGCTGAGGCATCGGCATCGTGCCACCCATAGCCAGTGCATCACGGATGTAGCCTGCCGTCCAATCAGCGCGGAAGTCAACGATGTCCCTGGCCCACTCCATGTTTTGAACCCGGTCGGCAAGTGACACACCATTGATTGTCGTTAGGCCCGCATCCACTCGCTCATCGTATCGGATCGAGAACGGGTCATCTGCAAACATATTGAGTGAGATAATCGGATCGTCATGTAATCCATCTGCTTCGCCACTGGGGAACCCGCGTGAACCCATATACGCATCCACCGCGCCGTAATCGTAATACTCTCGCACGTGTGCAACGACCACATCTTCCCACATTAGGTTGAGTCGCTCCGCAACGTTCCGCATTCCAGCTTGATTACCACCGCTGTCACCAAAAAACACGATGCTGCGGAACCCATGCATCTTCAGACTGTGAGCAACATCCGTAAGCATGGCTTCGAACGTCGGCTGCGTCATCGATATAGTACCTGGGCTCGTCATATGACTCGATGGCGGATTGATATTTCCTTCTGGCACGAGCTTGATCACTGGAGCGCAAAGAGCATCCCCCAGTTCGCGCGCGATCGCGTCACAGTTCGTCCTCAGCACGAAGTTATGCTTGCCCGTGGCAAGGAATGGACCGTTCGGCTCCACACCCCCAGTCGTGATAAGGGCGGTTGTCTTCCCACTCTCAAGGGCGTCGCGGACGTCCATCCACGTCATTTCCTCAATCCAAACTGTGTTCGGCGCAGGAAGCGGATTCGGCGTATCCATACAGTTATACACGTTGCCAGCACAATCACCGCCACCCATTGAACGCGGATCTCGCTGCTGTTGGGCATCAGCTGCCGGCGTTGAGAACAACAAAACGCCTAAAGTGAGTCCGCTGACAGCGAAGAGGGTCTTCTTCATGGTATCTCCCGAGAGTCAAGTCCCCGGGAGACTGAGGCCGATCACACGAACGCGCCAGAGGTACCGTTACTTGCTACATCGTGACTATCGGATCAGCACAGTACGTCGTCCAGCCCCGGTCACAGGCTAAAGAATAAAGCAACGAGGTGTCCATCTCTACAATTGGACCCTTACTCCCCCGGATAACGATCGGAAGCTCATCATCAGGAGGGTTCGCATGCACGAAATCGGTCTGACGTGTCGCCACCTTCAGACTGTTCTCACAACCGGGACCGAAGCCCATGGCACAAGCCTGATTGAACGCGGCCCGGACGATCCCTCGGTCCAATCCTAGGGAGGAAAGCGTCACCCCAAGCTCGTTACAGGCCCAGCCTGATCCCCGTTCGCAATATACGGTTTCAACATCAGCAACGTACTCGCAAGCTCTAGCATTTCCTTCGCTACAGGCCTCCTGCCAGAACGGAAGATATTGGCCCGGGTGATCATCCCCTACGCCTCCGCTGGTCCCCAGGCCAACAAACATCAACGCCCAGAGGCTCGCCGTGGCTAGCCGGGCCGGTACGATTCCTAGTGCGGCAAGTATCCGGGCAGGTTCCAGATACCTGAAAACACCCCTCACCGCGACAGCGTCGATTCGTCGAACCATCAGGTTCAGAATCGGGATCGGTAAAAGTTTGTCGTAGAACGTCGGAGCTCCCGCTAACTCTAGGATTCCAGCAAGGGCAATGGTGAAGGACGCATAGAGAAAGCCGAAGATCACCCGGCCCTGTTCCGTTCGAGGGGATGTTGCCGGATCGGTAAACAGGAGGTGCATTCCGAGAAATACAGCAATCGGGATATACGCATCACGGAAGAAGTATGCTCCCGTAAGTGCGTAGAAGCCGGCACTGAAAGCGAATGCGGTGGTCACGGCCGCGATTGTCATCGTCGCGACTCCGAACAGGATTTGTGCCGGAAGCGTGACAAGAAAAACGGCTAAATAGATGTGTGGCGGATTGAACAGCGACTGGGCGATCTCTTGGCCGAACGTGGCACCCGTCGTCCCGGTCAGAATCAAAACCAACGAGAACACACTGAGCGGGAACGAAGACGGGTTGAAAATGTGCCGCGTCGCTCCGTCTCGTTTCCAGTGAATGAAAGACTTTGCCGCGAAACCAAGAGCTATTACTACAAACTGCCAGTAGTAGAACTCAGGCCGGAACCAGAGAAAAAAATTGATGCTAAATAGGATGGGGAACGGCCCAAATCCGAGCTTAAACTGGTTACCGCGAGCGAGCTGCAGAAGCGCATCGAACCCGTATGCGAAGAACAACTGACCTACAATCAGCTGCATGTTGCCATACACGGCCGGGAGGAATGCTCCCCAGTACACCATGAGGCTACCCTGCGCGAGCATCTGCAACCAATGCGGCGTTTTGATCACAACGGCCCACGACAGATCTCGGCCCGAACGCAGGGCGGCGAGATAGAAAACAAGGGCTCCAACCACGAGTACGCCCGCTGCACCATAGAAGCTGGCGGTGATCGTCGAATGCGTCGTCACCTGCGGCATCAGACGGGTCGTCGCGACAATAGCTGCGGCGAAACCGACCGGAAGAAGCGCGGCTTGGGTGGTAGAGAGCTGCCTAGAAATGGTGCGGGACTCCTTCAGTCCGGCTAACGATCCACAGAGAACTTACTCCCTTATCGACTCCGGGATCCAATACATCCCCAATTATAGTTGGAGCTTGCGCTCTCACCGAGCCACCGCAGAATACCGATCTACAGTCAATGAGTCGGCGGAGCTGAGCCGTTCCTGAGACTGCCCACAACCTGATTCTCTAAGCCAATTCGACTGATGCAGACACCCAAGACATTCCTCGTCCACGCTTGCAGAGTTGGTCTCGTCGTCGCTCTTCTCGTGACTAGCTTCGACAATTCTGCCACAGCACAGGCGCCAGACATGCAGACCACGATGTCGGCGCTGACGTTCCGCGAAATCGGCCCGGCGCTTATGGGAGGTCGAATCTCAAGCCTAGCCGTGGTCGAGTCAAAGCCGCAGTTCTTTTATCTCGGAACTGCTACGGGCGGCCTCTGGAAGACTGAGAATCACGGCACTTCTTGGACACCGCTCTTCGACGATCAGCCGACCAGCACGATCGGCGATGTCACGATAGACCAGAACAACCCCAATTTGGTGTGGGTGGGAACCGGTGAACCGCAAAATCGGCAGTCCTCCCCATGGGGCAATGGCGTATACAAATCGACGGATGGTGGGGCGACCTGGTCAAACATGGGTCTTGAAAAGACAAAGCACATCGGTCGGATGCTCATTCATCCCCGCAATCCAGAGACAGTTTATGTGGCGGCAGTCGGTGACCTCTGGGCACCGAACCCGGAACGAGGTGTGTACCGCACTCAAGACGGCGGAGCAAGCTGGGAACTGGTTCTTTACATAGATGAGAACACAGGTGCTATCGACCTCATTATGGATCCTAATGATCCCTCCACCCTTTTCGCTGCAATGTACCAGAGACGGCGAACCGGATTCGGGTTCAACGGCGGAGGACCGGGTAGCGGCATTTACCGAACTATGGACGGGGGCGAAAGCTGGGCTGAAATGACCGAGGGCCTCCCTGAGGGAGACAAAGGCCGAATCGGACTCGACGTCTACCAAAAGAATGGCAACGTCATCTACGCTCTTGTCGAAGCCGATACGCGAAGCGCCGGGCAGGGGTTTGGTCGGAGCAGCAGTCCATCAGAGAGTGGCCTATTTCGCTCTACAGATCGCGGTACGACATGGGAGAAGATGTCGGACACGAATCCGCGTCCCATGTATTACTCCCAGATCCGAATTGACCCGAGCAACCCTGACCGCATATACGTGCTTGGCACCTCACTTATGGTCTCGGACGACGCAGGACGAACGTTTAGGAGTGACGGTGCAGCAGAGGTCCACGTCGACCACCACGATCTATGGATTAACCCAGAGGATTCAGACCACCTGATCCTAGGCAGTGACGGCGGCGTTTCCGCGAGTTGGGACGGAACTGCGCACTGGCGAATGTTCGATAACCTGGCACTGGGCCAGTTCTACACCATCGCCCACGATATGCGAGACCCGTATTACGTGTGCGGAGGTCTGCAGGATAACAACCCGTGGTGCGGGCCCTCGAATACCCGCTCATTCCACGGCATACGGCACTACGACTGGTACGAGACAGCATACGGTGACGGCTTTTGGACGGTCGTGGATCCCACAGACTCAACAATCGTATTCTCCGAGTCGCAGGGCGGGAACATGAACCGGTATGACTTGATCACAGGTGAGAAGACTCCAATGAGACCGATCACCGGACCAAGAGAGAATGGTGATACGACGAAGACATACCGGTTCAACTGGAACGCGCCTCTGATGATCTCTAGGCACGATCCTAGCACGATCTTCTTAGGTGGTAACTACTTGATGCGCTCCCGAGATCGCGGGATGGCCTGGGCAGAGGTTGGTGGCTTGGACCTCACTAAACAGATCGACCGGGACGAATTAGAGATCATGGGAGTGCCCGGCTCAGAACCCATGATGTCAATCCACGACGGGATATCCACATACGGGAACCTGACGGTCGTGGGTGAGTCACACTTCGACGCTGATGTCATCTACGCGGGCACAGATGACGGCAACGTTCAGGTGACCATGGACGGCGGGGAATCATGGACAAACGTTGTCGGTAACATCCCCGGTCTTCCAGAGCGCACTTACGTCAGTCGTCTCGCACCCTCAGCACACGTGGCCGGTCGGGTGTACGCAACCTTCGACGGGCACCGCAACGGCGACTATTCAGCGTACGTATACGTCAGTGAAAACTACGGAGAAGACTGGAGCCGAATCGACGACGGCCTACCCGAGGGATGGTCTGTAAACGTCGTTACAGAACATCACCGGGCAGAGAATCTTCTTTTCGTTGGCAATGAGATAGGGATATACGTATCCGTGGACCGGGGTGAGAGTTGGACCCGGATGAAAAACAACTTCCCAACGGTTCCAGTCGACGACTTGGTGATCCATCCCCGAGAGAACGACCTCATAGTGGGAACGCATGGTCGGAGTGCATGGATCCTTGAGGATCTCGGGCCACTAGAAAACCTCTCACAGGACGTAATGTCATCAGCTGCCCACATGTTCCCGATCCGGAACACCATAATGTGGGCCCAAAAAGGGGACTGGCCCTTTTACGGGGCATCCATGTACTCGGCACCAAACCCGCCGCGTGCCACCCGCCTGAGGTACTACGTGCGGGACGAAGTCGATGAGGACACACAATTCCGTATTGCTGTCTTAGATGCGGATGGTAATGAAGTCAGGACCTTCGAAGGACCTCATGACCGCGGTATAAACGAAATTCTTTGGGACTGGCGCTACGATCGTCCTTATGATCCTCCAGAAAATGAAGAAGGAGGCGGTTCCGGTAGGCGTGGCGGTGGTACTCCCCAGGGCCCGATCGTGATGCCTGGGTCTTACACCGTCAGGTTGGAGCTAGGTGAGGTGTCGTCGTCCGAGACAGTAGTGATTCAGGCCGACCCGCGTCGCCCTATGGCTTTATCCGACCGAATGGCCAGACAAGATGCCCTGATGAGCCTGCATCGGCTCGCAACTCCATTGAACGAGGCAACCCTTTCGGCGCGCAAGCTGGGTGAGCAGTTCAATGAGACCTCCGCATTACTGGAGGCATATGACGGCGATACCGACTCACTATCGCAGGCATTAAAGGCAATGCAGACGGAACTCGAAGAAATCT
>MDSV01154416.1_pt1 | contig 16026 bp, 8 predicted proteins | sample 810851 | NCBI WGS metagenome assembly MDSV01 (sample SAMN05326640, study PRJNA326480) | marine metagenome | isolation source: seawater | place: Atlantic Ocean: North East | collected 2012 | reverse complement strand
AAGGCGATACAACAGGAGTTTTAGGAAAGACTTATATAAAGACCGACGAATCATTTTTTGAAACATTAAGTAGACCGGCTGGTTATAGCATATTTAGACCCGTTCAGCTTTTTCATACGGACCTTATAGTTGATTCGCTAGGAAATAAATTTTGGGATACTAAGGACAGACTTCTTTTCTGTGACGATGATTACATGTTTGCTCACCCAGCTTTGTCTCCTGATGGCAACACTCTTTATTTTACTTCTGACATGCCTGGTGGATATGGCGGAATGGATATTTGGAAATCAGAAAAGAAACGAGGGATATGGAAATCACCAACAAATCTTGGAGGTGTTATAAATACTTCTAGTGATGAGGCATTCCCTACTATGAGACACAATGACACATTGTATTTTAGCTCTAATGGCCACCTTGGTCTTGGAGGTCTGGACATAGTTTATGCCATAAGATCTGAGGGCGAGGATTGGCAAGAGGTTTATGATGAATTCCCATGCCCTATAAACTCATCAAGAGATGATTTTGGCTTACAACTAGATCCAAAAGGAGACGGCGGGATATTTGCTTCAGATAGAACGGGAATAGATGCATTATATCACTTTGCGAGCTATGAACCTAAGATAACTCTTAAAATTGAAACAGTACACGAAGCAGATTTTTCACCATTGGGAGAGGTTGACGCAGTATTAGAAATGCTCGATTCAAAGTTTGCAGAAGAATTCCAAACAGATATCTCTGGTAAGTGGACAATGGTTGTTGAGCGAGGCGAAACGTTTATGATTCAATGCCCTAGTTCTTTAGGATATTCAGCAAAGCCTTTTGACACTCCTGAAGACCAAACAATCAAAGAAATTACAATTATTGTACCTATTTCAATAGTTATTCCAATGGGCTGTATGGATGCTGAGGCAATTAATTATAATCCAAATGCGATAGTAGATGACGGATCGTGTCAATACTATGTTCCTGAGCCTGAGCCAGAACTTGTCGCGGAAGAAGTCGAGTCAGAGGACGAATCATCAGAAGATGAACAAAAAGAAATAATTACAATTCCTGACGAAATTATTGGCTGTACAATTCCTCATGCTTGTAATTACGACACAGCAGCAACAAAGAATGATGGATCATGTGAATATGAGAGCTGTATGACGGTTACTGAAGACATCGAAGAGCTTGAAGAAGGAGATGTTATAGAGTTGAAAATCCATTGGGATCTTGACAAATATTTTGTCAGAGAATCCGATAAAACTGAAATAGCAAAGTTTGCAAATTATCTGAAATCAAACCCAAATCTAAATGTTCTTTTAATGTCACATTGTGATATTAGAGCTACTCACAAATACAACGATAGATTAAGTCAAAACAGAGCAAATGCTATAAAACTCGCACTTATAGAGGAGGGCGTGCAGGATAGTAGACTAACATCTTATGGAGCAAGCGAGATGTTCCCAATTATCCCTTGTGAAACAGCTGCCAGCTGTTCGGAGAAGGAACACCAAATAAACAGAAGATCTGTTGCTAACATCCTTCACTCTGGCGAAAAGGTTGTAATTCATAGAGTTAAGCAAGGGGACACTTTGTATGGTCTATATAAACAGTATGGGGTTAGCTATGAGCAAATAAAATTTTGGAATGCACTTGTTGGCAACAGTATGCGTCCTGGCCAAGACATACTCATATACCTTCCTTAAATCCTTGTGCTAAGTCTTACCTTAGCGATTATGTCAAAAAGTCTTAGAATAGGTTTATTGGGAAGCGGAAGCTGGGCGACGGCTTTGGCCAAAATAATATGCGAGAATACTCAGCAACTTAATTGGTGGATTCGTAGCAAGGACATGATAGAGTATTTAGCTCAGTTTGGTCACAACCCTAGATACATAGAATCAATACTCTTGCCAAATGAAAAGCTCAACCTTTCTATGGACATGCAGGAGGTAATAGACTGTAGCGATGTGGTTATTGTCGCTATACCATCAATTTATCTTGACGACGTTTTTAAGGAACACAAGCCCCAGGGACTTGATAATAAGCTGGTTCTTTCTGCAATAAAAGGGATGATACCGAAATACAACAGTATTCCTGCTAGGTATTTGCACAAGAGCTTGAATATTCCTTATGCAAATATTGGGATAATTTGTGGGCCCTGCCACGCAGAAGAGGTGGCTAGAGAGAGACTATCCTACCTGACTGTAGCATGTCCCGACACAATAAAAGCGAAACAGTTTTCACCTTACTTACGAACTAGATATATCAGGGTTAGTACTTCTGATGATGTATTTGGGGCTGAGCTTGCTGCCGTACTAAAGAATGTGTATGCTGTGGGAGCTGGCCTTGCTCATGGTTTGGGATATGGAGACAATTTTATCTCAGTTTTGATATCGAATGCAGCAATTGAGATGAAACGTTTTATAGATACGGTGCATGATATTAACAGAAATATAAAAAGCAGTCCTTATCTGGGGGATTTACTTGTAACTGCATATAGTATAAATAGTCGCAACAGAGCTCTTGGAATAATGGTTGGTAATGGTCACACCGTTAAATCTGCTGTTATTGAGATGAAGATGGTGGCTGAGGGAATGACTGGAGCAAAAGGAATTAATGAAATGAATAAAAAGTTCAAAGTAGATATTCCAATTGCGAAAGCAGTTTACAGGATTTTACACGAACGTATGTCTCCGGTGTTGGAAATGAGGCTTTTGTCTGATAACTTGAGCTAGTGATTTTGAAATCATTAAATAGAATTGCAAAGGCGGCGCTCATTTTGATGGGCGTTTCTTTTCTTAATTTACATCCTCTTATAGCTCAAACTCACGATCTATCTTTTCTCCCAAATAAAGGTCAGTGGGATGATTTTATTCAGTATAGGGCTAATCTAAGCGATGGTGTTTTTTGGATGGAAAATGCTGGCTTTACGGCTTGGATTGCAGGACAGGGTTACGACGAGGTTTGGGCTCATGAAGATTACGACGGAGACGGATACCCTACAGAATTATACTCGCACGCTTGGAAAGCTACATTTGTTAACGCAAATCCACAACCATTAATAAGCGGAGTAAACGAATTAGGCTATAAAGTAAATTATTTTAGAGGTAATGACCCAAGCAAATGGGTCGAGGGCATTGATCCAGTAAGCACGGTTCTTTACGAGGGAGTTTGGCCTAGTATCAACTTTAGAATGGACGGCTCCGGAAGGGGCTCTCACAGGCTCAAGTACGATTGGATAATTAAACCAGGAGGTGACCCTGATGACATTGCCATAAGACACGATGGCACAGAGCTAGTACTTAGATCCGACGGGTCAATTTATCATTCGTTAGGTTCAGTAGGCGAAATCATCGAAGGCGCCCCATATGCATTTCAACTCGACGGTTCAAAGATTATCGAAGTTGAATGTAATTACAAGATTAGAACAAATCGAGATGGCTCAAGCGTAGTAACTTTTGAACTAGGCGACTACAACGAATCCCTTAACCTCATTATAGACCCTGATATAGTTTTTGCAACATATATTGGCGCCACACAAGCTAATTGGGGTTTTACCGCTGCTTCAGACGAGGATGGCCATGCAATTGCTGGTTCTGCCCTATGGGATGGAGGTATGGGAGAATACCCAACTACCGCAGGGGCGATATCTACAACTTTCGACGTTGCTGACGGGCCATTCGACATAGGGATTACGGTCTTTACGCCAGATGGTTCAGGGATAATTTACTCAACTATAGCTGGAGGAAATGGGATGGATGTACCTTCGTCATTAGTCGCTGATTCCAATGGCGATATCTATGTGTTTGGTACAACAGGATCAAGTGATTTACCTGTTACATCTGGATCACATGATGTTACATTTAACGGTGGTCCATATCAAGATTTAAACACGTGTTGCTTCTTTCCAGGATTTTTTGAGTTGGGCTCTGACCTATTCATCTTAAAATTAGCATCAGGCACAGGCGGTCTTCTCTCGGGCACTTACGTGGGAGGATCAGCAAATGATGGCATTAATTCAGGGACCCTGCTAAATTTCAATTATGGTGACGTTTTTAGGGGTGAGATTAATGTAGACGACCTTGACAGGCCTTGGGTTGCTACAGTGACGTCATCAACTGACTTCCCTATGGTCGCAGGGCCATATCCGGATTTCAATGGAGGGGGTACAGACGGCGTTTTATTTAGGATGTCACCAAATCTAGGAGCGATGGAATGGTCTTCATTCGTTGGAGGGACATCTGATGATGCAGCGTATGGAGTTCAGTTTACTTCTGGCTTTGAACCTGTTGTATGCGGAGGCACAAAAAGTCCTGACTACCCTGCGCTTGGTTCGTCGCATCAATTTGGAATTGGAGGAGGAGTCGACTCATTTGTTACACGCTTTCCAAACGGCGGAGGGAATCCCATTGCTAGTACTTTTTATGGAACACCATCATATGATCAAGCTTATTTTGTGCAAATTGATGATGATGATTTGATATACATCTTTGGCCAAACAGAAGGTAATCTCGAAGTAACAGACGGTGTTTTTGACATTACGCCAAATGCAGGCCAATTTGTAGCTTGCTTTGATACACAACTTCAAAATCTTGAATGGAATACTCGCGTTGGAAGTGTTGGGTTTAACGATGGAATTGAGATTTCGCCTACAGCTTTCTTAGTAAGTGAATGTGGTCAAATCTACATGAGCGGCTGGGGAGGAACTACAAATTCTGCAAATGCAAATGGCGCTGGCACTCAGGGTCTTCCAACGACATCTGATGCATATCAAGTATCTACAGACGGAAGTGATTTTTGGTTAGGAGTACTTAATCCTGGAGCAGAAACTTTGATTTACGGATCGTTTTTTGGAGGTCCAACTTCGGCTGAACACGTTGATGGAGGAACATCCAGGTTTGATAAAAACGGAACGGTATATCAAGCAGTTTGCGCAGGGTGTGGTGGCAATAATGATTTTCCCACAACACCAGGAGCATGGAGTAGCACCAACAATAGCTTTAACTGTAATTTAGGGGTGTTCAAATTCGAGTTAGGAACGATTCAACCTGATATAGATCTTGTAGCACCAGATATTATTTGTCCTGAGCAACCTATACAATTTGTAAACAATTCTCAAGGTGGAGCTGATTATTTTTGGGACTTTGGTGATGGAAATACTTCAACGGAGTTTGAACCATTTCATGTTTATGAGACAAATGGGCAGTGGTTAGTTACCATGACAGTTTCGGACCCTCTTGAATGCCTTGCTCCGCAAACGGCAACAATTGAATTATTTATTGAAGAGCCTCCTTCACCAACTATTGATGCTGTACTTCCAATTTGTAATGGAGAAGTAGCTCAACTATACGCTTGGGGGTCCGATAATTTGTATTGGGCACCAGATCCTACATTAAGTGCGACTGATATTCCAGACCCCATTGCTTCACCATCAGAAACTACTACATACTACGCAGTTGACGAAAATGCATGTGGCCAAGTTCAAGTAGAGACAACAGTTGAGGTAAGCGAAGTGATCCTTCAACTTAATACTCCAGGAGTAGCAATTTGTGTAGGTGAAAGTGTTAATTTAACTGCTGAAGGTGGCGAAGTATATGAATGGAGTCCGCCAGTAGGAATTAGCGACCCATTATCTGATGATGTTATTGCCTCTCCACTTGTCACAACAAATTATACCGTTACAGCGACAGACCAATACGGATGTGAAGACGCTGAAAACGTACTGATAACTGTTGTTCAAGGCGCACCAGCAGGAGTAGTCCACGACCCCATAAGTTTATGCCTTGGATATGGAGCTACATTGCCTTCATCAGATGGTGACGCTTGGCTGTGGGAACCATCTACGAACTTAAGTCAACCCAATATCCAATTCCCTTATGCCACACCTACAAGCGACATTACCTATACGTGCTTTATTGAAAACATTTGCGGAATAGGTGAGGATGAAGTAACAGTAAATGTAATTGTACCTCAAGCATTTGCTTCTGCAGACGGAGGCATTTGTAGAGGAGATGAATTTGACATTTCTGCCTCCGGACTAGATCCAGAATCTACCTATAGTTGGGTGCCTCCCATGCTCGTAGGCCAAGCCAATGCAGAAAGCACTTACGCCTTCCCAGTTGAAACGACAACATTTACTGTATTTGTAACTGATTCGGATGGATGTACAGCTAGCGATGAATTGACTGTTTATGTTGGACAACCTCCCTATGTTGATGCAGGTCCTGATATAGATGTACAGTGGCTAGATGAAGTAACGCTCTTTGGCCAAACAGAAGGGGATAACTACTGGTGGACGCCTGAAGAAAACCTTAGTTGTTCGGGCTGCTTAACTCCGCAGGTTCTTTCTTCAGAACCAGGTTGGTTCGTATTCCATGCATTAGATGACAACGGTTGTGAAGGCATGGATTCGACATATCTAGATGTTTACTTCCCGGTCTATATACCCAATACATTCACCCCAAATAACGATGGTGATAATGACGTTTTCTTTGTTAACGGAGAAAAATTAGACGGATATATTTTATCGATTTACAACAGATGGGGAGAGAGGGTTTTCTACTCTCATGATCCAGAAGAAGTTTGGGATGGATCATTTAGAGGTGGCGAATATTACTGCTCCGATGGAGTTTATTTATATACTCTAAGATATGAAGATTCTCAGAGTGCTTTAATGTTGAAAGGTCATGTCACACTACTGCGATAGAAACTTTTAATTGACTATCTTGCATATATGGAGTTAAAGTATACAAGAGCACTTTTGCCGGGTATGTTTTTGGATTATGACTGTGTAATCCTTCCAGGATTTGGCGGATTTGTTTGCAACGAAAGATCAGCTTGGTATGACGACGAGCGAGAGGAAATGGTTCCTCCTTCAAGGGATGTTCTTTTTAACCCAAACCTTACCCACAACGACGGACTTCTAGCTCAAGCGATTATTAGATTCACTGGTCTAAGCTATTCAGAAGCAATGGAGCTTGCTGAGGTAGAGGCAGCCTTTATTGCAACAGAGTTGTTAAAAGGCAATCAAATTGATATTCAGGGTGTGGGAAGACTATATTCAGGTGAGGATGCAGTTAATAGATTTACTCCTGATGCTGAATTAGTAAGGACACTTAGCTCATTTGGCCACTCGAGAATTCCTCTTGCAAAACTTCAAGCTAAGCCAGCAGAGAAGCCTTTAGAAAAGCAGAAAAAAGAGCGAGGAGTAATTCCAATGCAACCACTCGTCAGGAGAATTACAAGGGTTGCAGCTACACTAGCTATTCCTTTGGCAGTGGGCGCAATAATTGGTGGCACTTATCTTGTAACAGACAATAAGCAACAGAATACATTACTCAGCTTATTCCCTTCACCAGATGCGATTATATCGTCATTTAATCCTTCAGAAAGTTCAGCTTTGGTTGAACTGGAATCAGTAACGTCTAAAGAAACGGACGAGCTCAATATAGAATACATTGAAGAGGAAATAGTAGTTGAAGAAGACGTAGTTGTAAAACTTACTCCTTCGCCACAGATAAACTTCCTTATCATTGCTGGCGCATTTGCAATAGAGGGAAACGCGCACACTTTAGCTGACGAACTTCGCAAAGAGGGATACTTTCCAACCTTCCATTACCAAAAGCACAACAAGCTTCATTTAGTAGCTCTAGGCGAGTTTACAGAAGAGCATGCAGCTAGAAAGCAAATGTTAAAAGCTAGAAAAGCTGGCCGCACTGCATCATGGCTCAAAAAGCTTAGATAGCTCTTCGTGCCTTTCTTGAGTACATGGCAATAAACCCTGCTCTAGCAACAAGAAAACTTCACGACCTCTAGCTTCCTCTGGGAATTCTTTTTTGCCTTTTGAGATCTCTGGCTCGCTAGACCCTGCGGCTTTTTGCCAACGCAACACCTCGGCATAGTTTTCGCTAAACTTAAAAAGCCACCTATCGGCTGTTGTCACCTTTTCTAAGTAGGTTATTCTAGAGGTAGTGCTCTCCCAAAAGTAAGTGCTGAATTCATCAAGTAAATACTCAATCTTATGAGGGTTTTCGCTTTTTACTTTTTGCCATTCTGGAGCATCTAACCCCTGAGACGCTAAAAACTTAACAAACTCTCCCTCTACAGCTGCAAACTCTTCGCTCGTAAGTCTTCTATATCTCATTTATTCATTTATTCCCTCGAGCATAAACATGAATGCGTATTCCATAGCAACTTCCTTAAATCTAGCAAATCGTCCCGAAGCACCACCGTGGCCAGTTTCCATATTGCAATGCATGATAAGTAAGTTGTCGTCAGTCTTGTGGTCGCGAAGCTTAGCTATCCATTTTGCAGGCTCCCAGTACTGAACTTGACTATCCCAATACCCAGTTGTAATAAGTGTGTGTGGGTAGTCCTTTGCTTCTACATTGTCATAAGGGCTGTACTTCATTATGTAGTCAAAGTATTCTTTTTGTTTGGGATTTCCCCACTCATCAAACTCAAAAGTAGTCAGAGGAATAGTCTCATCAAGCATTGTATTAATGACATCAACAAATGGAACAGCAGCAAGTACTCCATTAAATAAATCTGGAGCCAAATTCATTACTGCGCCCATCAATAGTCCACCAGCAGAACCTCCCATAGCATACATGTGATTAGGAGACGTGTATCCCTTTTCTACCAGCGCCTCACCACAGTCAATGAAGTCTGTAAATGTATTCATTTTATTGAAAAGCTTGCCGTCCTCATACCACCAGCGGCCCATTTCAGATCCACCTCTTATGTGAGCCATAGCAAAGACGAAACCTCTATCTAAAAGACTCAACCTTGTGCTAGAGAATCCTGGATCTGTGCTAGATCCGTAGCTGCCATATGCGTATAGAAGTAGAGGACTGTTTCCGTCGAGCTTTGTGTCCTTTCTGTAAACGATGCTCATTGGCACTTTTACTCCGTCGCGAGCTTCTACCATAATTCTTTCGCTAGTGTAGTTGGCCTGATCAAACTTGCCACCAAGCACCTTTTGTTGCTTTAGTTGTTTTCTGTTTCTGTCGACAAAATTGTGCTCATAGGTTGTGTAAGGAGTAGTAAGCGACGTGTACCCAAACCTCACATCCTCACTGTTGTAATCTGGATTAGAACCAGTAAAAGCCATATAAGCGGGGTCATTAAATTCTAAATAGTAATCCTCAGAACCGTCCCATTTTATAATACGAATATTATTTAGCCCTTGTTTTCTTTCAGACACAACCATATGTGTTGAGAAGAAGTCTGTCCCCTCTAAAAGAATATCCTCGCGATGAGGTAACACATCAACCCAATTCTCAACAGAAGTGTTTTCTACAGGAGTTTTTACTAGCCTAAAATTCTTTGCTCCCAGATTAGTTTGAATGTAAAAGTGATTCCCATAATGACTTACTCCATACTCGTGGTCATTCTCACGTGGGTGTACTACAGTCCATTCTGAGTTTGGCTCATTAGCCTTGATATACCTTGTCTCTGTGCTTAATGTTGAGTTTGATCCAATCATGATGTACTCTTGGCTTTTTGACTTACTAACCCAAATAAAAAAGGTCTCGTCTGTTTCTTCAAATACCACTTCATCCTTACTCACGTCAGTCCCAAGAACGTGCTTGTAAACTCTATAAGCTCTAAGAGTTCGAGGGTCATTTTTTGTGTAAAAGATTGTTTTATTATCATTAGCCCATACCGCACCTCCATTCGTTTCGGGGATTTCGTCTTCAAACAACTCTCCCGTTTCAAGGTTCTTAAAGTAAAGCGTGTACTGTCTGCGGCTTACAGTATCAACTCCGTAAACCATTAGTTTATTATTTTGGCTAACAGATGAACCACCAATAGAGAAATAGTTATGGCCTTTTGCTAGTTCAGGACCATTTAGCAGGATTTCTTCTTCAGCATCCATTGTTCCTTTCTTACGGCAACTAAAAGCATATTCATTACCCTTTTCGAAACGGTTGTAGTACCAGTAACCTCTTAATTTTACAGGAACGCTTTCGTCGTCTTTTACGATACGTCTAATGATTTCATCATACAGAGCTTCTTGCAATTTTTGGGTTGGAGCAAGCACTTTGTCCTTGTATTCGTTCTCTCTATTTAAGTAATTGATAACATCTGCAGCTTGAGCATCTGGCTCTTTTGCTTCTTTCTGTTCGTCACTTAATCTCATCCAGAAATATGGATCTTCTAATTTGATATCGTGAATTTCAGTTGTATGAGTAACTTGTTTTGCATCAGGTGAATCTACACCTAACTGAGATTCATTTGTGATGAATTCAGAAGAATCAGTCATTGAAGTTTGGGAATTATCTGCCGGAGAAGAGCAAGAAGCGGTTAATACAACAGCAGCTAGTAAATATCGATTTAACATGCCGCAAAGATAGGCTGGGGAATTGTATGTTCAGACTTTTAATCGACCGACCATCCTCTGCCTAGAAGTTCTTCAATTTTAGCGAGATCTTCAGGGGTATCTATAGCGGGAGTTCTGTGGACAGTTGTGCCAACAACTATTTTAATGCCCGCAGATAACCATCTTAACTGCTCTAGACTTTCTCTTTCTTCTAAAACCGATGGGACAAGTCCTGATATCACGTCTAAAACGGGAGTAGTAAAACCATATAGCCCAACGTGCTGAAGCCAAGGGCCTTCATTATGAGGAATAGGACTTCTAGAAAAATAAAGAGCTCGTCCATTTTCATCTCTAACAACTTTTACTCGATTAACATCCTCCCTTCCTGGATCAGAGGCGGTCATCGGATAAGCGAGAGTTGCTATGCTAGCGTCGGGTTTTTTAATCAATTCTACAAGCGACTTTAATTGTTCAGGGTGAACAAAAGGCTCGTCTCCTTGAACATTAATTACAGCATCTGGTTTTGGGTCTAGCTGCTGCATTGCATCATAGCATCTAAGCGTTCCATTTTCACATTCAACTTTTGTCATCATTACTTCTCCGCCAAACCCTTCTACTACATCCTTGATTCTAACGTCGTCTGTTGCAACGACCGCTCTGTCTACGACTCCTGAACCATTAACTCTTCTATAAACACGTTCAATCATAGGTATACCACCGACTAAAGCAAGAGGTTTCCCAGGGAATCTAGTCGACCCATACCTAGCAGGAATTATTGCAACGATATGTGATGAATCAGACAATGAGTGTTATTGAATTTCGTATGTAAAGACGAGGTTGCATAACCTTGGAGCTTCAATAGCTAAAGGTCTTATCGCATATTCTTTATTGAAGATATTACTGACTACAAATGAAAGCTTGTAAGACTCGCCAATATTATATCCAATACGAGCATCAAAAATCCATGGGAGCTTTGGGTTTTCTTCGAGCCAGCTCCTCAGCCCCCAATCTATATTAAAATAAGGACCCAAAGGCGGATCCTCAAGAGTTAAGAAAGCCTGATCAAAATTCTCATGGGCACTTTGGTAGCGTGAACTTATACCGACAAAACCCTGTGGCATTGAAAATTCAGCATCAAATCTAAATAAATGACGAGATCGATATTTTAATAAATAATCATATTGTCCGTTCAGTGAAGATGCGGGCTGATAGTGAGACGTATTTTCATAATTATATTCCACTCCAGCCGAATCAGGATTAAAGTTATACTGCGGGGTTAAACAAATTGGATTAGTGAAAGTATAACCTGTAAGAACATCAATACTGTACTTTTTCTCTGGCCCCCATTGTATTCTTCCCATAAAGGATACTTCAACTCCTCTGACCTGACTTTCACCAGTATTTAAACTTTTAAAACCAGCTCCATTTAACACATCTGTATTCATATCTCCCCATTGACCAAAAGTAAATTCGATAAAGTTTTTATATCTCTGCTGGAAAATGGCAACGTCTAGGTAGCCTAATAATGGTCCAATTTTCAATCCTTGCTTAACTCCAAATTCTATGCTTGTTGACGTTTCAGGTTTTAATTCCGTATTTGGGTAAACCTGCATCAGTCCTAATCCAGTTCTTATATATTTTTCAGCAATAGTTGGGAATCGATAACCTTGACCAATACTACTTCGTAAATAAGTTTCTTCAAATAATTGGAAGTTTGATCCAGCCCTAAACACGGGGCGTCCAAGAATGGGGATCTCATTATTAAAAACACTCAAAGAGTCACGTGTAAATTCGTTATTGATAGAGAAAAACTCATGTCTCAATCCCATCGATAAATTCAAGCGTTCGCCAATTGGTTGGTCTAATTGTATATAACCTGCAATGTTCCTTGAATTGTTTATTCCTGTACTATCACCACCTATATATAATTCAGCATCACTAGTAGTGTATTGATGTACAACACCAGCTGTAACAGCCATATTCTGTAGCCTCAATGCCCCAAACTTTTGTACTTGTAACTCAGAATAGAGCACATCGGAATAATTACTTTGGTTATTGTCATTATCGTTTCTCAAGTGTTGCCACCTATTCCTTAAACTAATTCTTGCACCATTTTTAGTTAGATACTCTACAAAAGGGTCAACTGTTCCTACTAATTGATTTGTTCTTGTCGCTCCTCCAGCATAACTAGAATACAACCCGCCATCACTATGTTGCCAAAGCAGGGTATTTAAAGACTCACCAATTTGCCAATTTGTGCTTAGCCCATACTTAAGACCTGGAATGATACTTTTTCTTCTTCTAATATTAATATTAAACCTTGCTTGAGCATTTGCAGCATATCGATCGACCGAAATTGGATTAAATGAATTTGTTGCCGTATCAATAGGCAAGCCTAAGCTATCTGAAGATATCTCAGGACCCTTATAACCGTCATCGCCTAATAAATTTCCGCCGACAACCAGGTCCCATCCGCCAAGTCTTCTACTGTGAAGGAATCGAATATTGGATTGTTGTAAGTTGTTTTCCCAATACACTGAATTAGATGATCGAGGCTTAGAATACATGCCGTGTTGAACGGTGATTCTTGTAAGCGGTCTTGCATCTGGAAATCGAGTTCTGATATTTATCACCCCACTTAACGCTGCGCTTCCATAGAGTACGGAACTTGCTCCCTTTATTACCTCAATTTGCTCTAGATTTTCTAGAGGAAGGAACCCCCATGTAGGCCGCCCTGCGTCTCCACTAAGAACGGGAAGGTCGTCAACCATTACCATAACTCTTGATCCAGCTCCGTAGCTGAAACCACTTCCTGAACGGATTTGGGGTTCACCATCTACAAGGCTTACTCCTGGAGTTTGTTCAATAGCAGATTCAAGTGACGTAGTTGCCTTGTTTTCTACCAGCGCAGGTTGAAGCACTTCTAGCGAAACTGTAACCTCTTCAACCTTCTGTTCAAACCTTCCAGCAGATACAACAGCGATGTCTAAGATTTTGGCCTCGGGTTTTAAAGACACATTCCAAATGGTGGTTTCACCATCCACAACCACGACAGAATCTATAGCTTCGCCCATTCCTATGAAGGAACATTTAACCTCATGTGTTCCCGCAGGCAATGAGATAATGTATGATCCATAAAAGTCAGTTGCAACGGTTTCTGTCCCACTCGTTATATAAGCTCCAATTACGATTTCTCCAGTTTCTTCATCAATTACCTTACCAGTAACAGAGCCTTGAGCGACAGCTTCGAAACTACCAAAAATGGCAGCGCAAAGCATTAGACAAACAATACGATTCAATTTTGGCATGCTCTAAGAAACTACATATTAAACGAAAACCCCATAAACGTTGATAAATTCTAGTTCAACATAGATAAAGTTCATCTATAACATATTGGTTAAAAATGAAGATTTGAGCAATGAAAAAACATCAGTTTTTTCTTGAATTACTCAGGCTTTTTAGCAGAATTCCCGTTAAAAGGCACATCCTCGCTTGAAAGAATTGGCTCGCCTTCCTGACGAGTAATGGGTTCTAATCCAGACCCTTGCTTAATTAATGAGAAGGTCATAACAAGACAAGTAACAAAGATTACAACGAGCAAGATCGCTGAATCGAATTTATCTGTTTGTAGATCAGGGTGCTTAGATCCAATCTGGAAGAAAAGCAAGATTGTGATAAGTCCTCTTGGCGCGATGTAAAGTAGTGATGCAGGATCTGGCAGTCGGAAAACGAGTAAGAAGAAGTACCTAGAAACATACAAAATGACTGATATAACTAGACCATAAAAAAGCACTTCGACATCCATGAGAGAAGAAAGGACAATGGTAGCTCCAAACATTACAAAGAAGAAGGTGCGGATAACGAATGCGCTTTCTAGTGTTAGAACGTGGAAGTCGTGCCGAAGACCCTTCATTTTATTGTCGTTTAACAAACTGCCAAACCAACTTTCGCCCTCATTGTTCTTGAAGATTTTAGGGAAGAAAATCTTGTAATTATTGAGCATCAACCCAAAGATTAAGATCAGAATTAATGGGCTAAGGTGTAAGAGCTTTTGGATTGAGTAGATTAGCATAAGAACAGCTATCGAAAGGAATAGTTTTACCGAGCTGTTGATTTTTTGAAGAACGTAAACCAGTAGGTAGCTTACAATTATCGAGATGAGTAATGTGCCCCCAAGATTTTTGCCTATTGCAATAAATATTTCTGAATTTGTCTCAGCGTTTTGGTTTCCGAGAAGGATGTAGAAAGCCATAATACCCCATATATCAGAGAAGGTGCTTTCGTAAACCATAAACTCCTTTTTTTCCATGCTTAACCCACCTACAGAAGGGATGATGATGGCACTGCTCATTATTGAAAGAGGCAGAGCATAGACTAAAGCAGAGAAACGTTGAATTTCTAGAATTTGTTCTAGGAAGTAAGCAATCCCAACAGTACTTACCATAAGAATTAGAAGAGAAATGGTTGCGCTTTTTATTATCAGTGGTAGCTTTTCTCTAGACAATTCGAGGTCAAGAGCTGCCTCTAGAAGGATGAAGATTAAGCCTACCGTTCCGAGAAGTTCTAGTATGAGCCCTTCATAAGGGATGTGATGCCAACCGACTGTGTGCATCATTTGGCGTATGCCTATCCCCATCACAATAAGCACAAGAACAGACGGGATGTTTGTCCTCTTTGCAAGAAGGTTTGCGAAGTATGATAGTATGATGATTAAGCTACCACCAATCACGATGCTGTATGCACCGAGATCTTCTAAGCTCGACAAATTGAAAACGGAATTAAGCATAGCCCCAATTTAGGGATACTTAGCCAAAGCCTCCTGTAAAGAGTCTCCAGAAATCATTTCCTAAGGCCAAAACCATAAGTCCAAGTAAGAATGTTATTCCAATGACCTGAGCGTACTCAAGGACTTTGTCAGGGGCTGGTTTGCCTGTCACCATTTCGTAAATCAAGAACATAACGTGACCACCGTCAAGTGCAGGGATGGGCAGTAAATTCATGAAAGCGAGAATGAGGCTTAAGAAAGCAGTATTTCTCCAGAACACTAGCCAATTCCAAGATCCGTCAAAGATGCTTCCGAAAGTGATAAGTGATCCAACTTGGGATGCGCCAGACTTAGTTGCTAAGAATCTTAAAGAGATTACGTATTCCTTGAGCGTGCGTGACGCCAAGTGATATCCGCTAATTAAGCTTTCACCAAAGCTGTATGTGATTTCTTTTTCTTTAAAAAGATGTAAGAAGTTCGAAGCAAGAACGAAGTTGAACCCAAGCTTTCCTAAAGTATCTGTCATTGCTGGGATGCTTAAAGTTTTTCCTTCTCTATCTACAGTAAGTAGAATGGGCTCGCTCTTTTTATCAGCTAATTGAGACTTAGTCATCAACTGGTATCCCGTCTCAAAACCGTTTACTGACATGATGCGGTCACCTGTTTTGAGCCCAGCTATTTCAGCGTTAGATCCAGGGTCGATAGAATCAATTACAGATGGAAACATCAGGTTGAAAGGAGAACGGATGCCTTCGTCTATTAGGATTTGGCCTAACTCCTTGTCTAGTGTAATAAGCTCTTCAGATCCATTGCGCAAAACAGTTGCATCCATTACTTTTTCAAAGAATGCAGTGCGCCTTAAGTCTTGGTAAGTGGCAATTTCCTCACCATTGTATTCTAGGATTTGGTCTCCGCTTTGGAAGCCATATTGCTCAAGTCGAGGGTCGACGTT
>MDSV01072605.1_pt1 | contig 16026 bp, 11 predicted proteins | sample 810851 | NCBI WGS metagenome assembly MDSV01 (sample SAMN05326640, study PRJNA326480) | marine metagenome | isolation source: seawater | place: Atlantic Ocean: North East | collected 2012 | reverse complement strand
CATTGAAAGATGCTATGATCTTTGATGCAGTGAGAAGTCCGAGAGGAAAAGGAAAGAAAGATGGATCACTTCACGAGTTAACCTCAGTCTACCTTTCTGCAGAAATTCTTAAAGGTATTAGAGATAAAAACCAGCTAGAGACCAACCTTGTAGAGGATGTAATTTGGGGGAATGTCACTCAGGTTGGGGAGCAGGGTGGATGTCTTGCAAGATCAGCAGTGCTAAAAGCTGGGTTTGACCAAACCACCCCAGGATTATCTATTAATAGATTTTGTGCAAGCGGACTAGAAGCAGTCAATCTAGCTGCAAACCAAGTAAAGGCTGGAGCAGGATTAGCCTATATCGCTGGTGGGGTTGAAATGATGAGTCGTGTACCGATGGGATCAGATGGAGCAGCAATTGCAGTTGATCCGAGTTTAGCAATGAGTACTCATTTTGTACCGCAAGGTATTTCTGCAGATATTATTTCCTCATTGTATGGTTTTTCTAGAGATGACGTTGATGCATACGCTGTAGAAAGTCAAAGAAGAGCATACCTAGCTTGGCAAGAAAATAGGTTCAGTAAATCAGTAATCCCAGTTAAGGATCAGAATGGGATAGAAATTCTTAGTAAAGATGAAATCATCAGACCTGAAACTAGTATGCAAAGCCTAGGCTCTCTCAAACCTAGTTTTAAAGACATGGGAGAAACAATGCCGGGCTTTGACGGTGTTGCTATACAAAAGTATCCTAATCTTGAAAAGATAGAGCATATACACCATGCAGGTAATTCAAGTGGAATTGTTGACGGTGCAGCAGCTGTCTTAATAGCTGATCAAGAGTTTGGTAAAATTTCAAGTATAAAACCTAGAGCTAAAATTGTCTCAACTGCTAAGGTGGGAACTGATCCTACTGTAATGCTAACCGGTCCAATACCAGCAGCAAGAAAGGCCCTTGAAACAGCAAAAATGCAAATCTCCGACATTGATGTCTTTGAAGTAAACGAAGCTTTTGCTTCAGTTGTTTTGCGATTCATCCAAGCCTACAATTTAGATCCCAATAAAGTTAATGTTAATGGCGGAGCAATTGCGATGGGGCATCCCTTGGGTGCAACTGGTGCAATGATCCTTGGAACAGCCCTTGATGAGTTAGAAAGATCAGATAAAAACATTGCTCTCATTACCCTATGTGTGGCCTCTGGTATGGGCAGTGCTACCATCATAGAAAGAATCTAGAGGAGATAGATCATGTCAGAGTTTAGTCTAGAGATTGGGACAGATGAAATAGCTATAGTTAAGTGGGATTTACCCAATAAAACCCTAAACGTTTTGACATTAAAGGGAATTGAAGAACTTGAAAAAATTGTTGACGAATTGTTATCAACTAAGAAAGTAAAAGGAGTTGTAATTACTTCTGGAAAAAAAGATTTTGCAGCTGGGATGGATCTAAATGTTTTAGCTGATTTGCAGGCTAATACAATGAATCAAAAGAATGAAAAAATTTTCGAATTCATTATTAGAGTCCACAAACTCCTTCGAAAGATAGAGCATGGGGGAATGAATGAAAAAACAAAAAAGAACGGTATCCCATTTGTTTGGGCAAATCCTGGGTTATCTGCTGGTATTGGCACAGAAATAGGTCTAGCTTGCCACCACAGAATAGTTGCAAAAGGCAATAGAAGTAAAGTTGGGCTCCCCGAAATCCTAGTTGGATTATTTCCAGGCGCTGGAGGAGCAACGCGTGTGAGTAGGATGGTTGGCTTAATGGCCAGTGCTCCTATTCTTATGGAGGGCAAAATGTTTTCTCCGAAAGATGCTAAGAACGCAGGCCTAATTGATGAAATTACCAGCTCAGATGATTTAATAGATGCCGCAAAGAATTGGATAATCAGCGCCACGGATGAGGTAATGATCAAACCGTGGGATAAAAAAGGATATAAAATGCCAGGTGGATCCCCATATCACCCTAATGGATTCATGACTTTTGTAGGCGCTTCTGCAATGATTAGCTCCCGCACTAGGAATGTCTATCCTGCTGCAAAGTATCTCTTGTCTGCTATCTATGAAGGCGCATTGACCGATTTTGATACTGCCCTAAGAATTGAAGCTCGGTGGTTTACGAAAATACTGACGGAAAAAAGCACTTCCAATATGATTAGAACACTTTTCATCAATAAGAATGCTATTGAGAAAGGGTTAAGGAGACCAAAGAAAAGTCAAGAAAATAAATTAGAAAATATTGGCGTTGTAGGTGCAGGCATGATGGGTGCAGGCATTACCCACTCAGCCGCATTGAATGGCATTAATGTTATATTAATAGACAGAGACCTAGAGTCAGTAAATTTAGGAATATCAAAAATAAGCCAAATTCTGGAAACAGGAGTAAAGCGGGGTAAACTTAGTGGGGAGAAAAAACAAGAAATATTGAACAGAATAAACCCTTCTACTAACTACAATGATCTCTGTAAAACTGATCTTGTTATTGAAGCTGTATTTGAAAACCCCGAAATAAAAAATGTGGTATTGAGGGAAATTAGTAATCATACTGATGAAAAAACTATAATTGCTTCTAATACCTCAACCTTACCAATTACTGACTTAGCAAACTCAATTCCTAACCAGGAAAACTTTTTAGGTATACACTTCTTCAGCCCAGTTCACAAAATGAACTTAGTTGAAATTATCAAAGGAAAAATGACCAGTGAAAGCGCCATTGCTCTAGCTTTTGACTTTGTACGACAAATTAGAAAAACACCAATCATTGTCAATGATGCTAGAAATTTCTATGCCAATCGTTGCATTATTCCTTACATAAATGAGGGAATGATAATGGTTAAGGAAGGTGTGCCCGCTCAAGTAATTGAAAATGCCGCACTGCAATTAGGAATGCCTTTAGGTCCGCTACAATTAATCGACGAAGTATCAATAGAACTAGCAATTAGCATCGCGCACCAAACCAAAAAAGCTTTAGGCAATGATTTGGAGGATAATGGTATTGGTAACGTCTTGTCTTTGATGGAAAAAAATAAAAGATTTGGCAGAAAAGTAGGTGCTGGGTTTTATGAGTATAATGAACGCGGGAAAAGAGTTTGCTTGTGGCAAGATCTTAAAACGCACTTCCCGCATCGAAAGGATCAACCTAATTTCTCAGAAGTTAAGTCCCGATTGGCCTTAATACAGTGTCTAGAAGCTGTTAGAGCTTTAGAGGCCAAAGTACTAGTGGACATTAGAGAAGGAGATCTGGGAGCCATACTTGGTTGGGGTTGCATGCCATGGGCAGGTGGCCCATTTAGTTGGATGGACTTGAAGGGTAGCCAGTGGATTGCAAAAAAATGTGAACAACTTTCAAATAAATATGGTACTAGGTTTCAGGCTGGGGACTTGCTCAAAAATTTAGCAAAATCAAACGAAACATTTTATGAAAAGTATGCAACAACTCTTAAATGACAAACTTTTTAGGTTAAGCATAATTTAATTTTATGAATTTTTTTTTTGGTTTTTTTCTATCGTTTTGGTAGTAACTAAAAATTGATTGTATTATTAATTTAATAACTTTTATTGGAGTCTTTAAATGGATAACCTGATGCAACCTTTTTCTCTTAGAGTTTCAGAGATACTGGATCATGCTGCAAGATATCATCCTAGACGCAAAATCATCAGCAGAAATGTGGAAGGCCCTGTTGTTGAGACAAACTGGAGTTCTGTTCGTACAAAGGCAAAAAAATTATCAAAAGCTTTACGAAAGTTAGATATAAAAAAGGGTGATAGAATTGGTGTGATGGCTTGGAACACGGCAAGGCATCTAGAATTATGGTACGGTATACCAGGTTCTGGAGCTATAAACCATACCCTAAATCCAAGGCTTTTTATTAAGCAACTAACCTATATCATTAATCATGCCGAAGATAAGATATTAATGGTAGATTTGGATTTAATAAAGATATTAGAGGAAATACTACCTACTTGTAAAACGGTAAAGCATGCTATTATTCTTACTGATAAAGCAAATATGCCAGCATCAAATTCACCAAACCTTATTTGTTATGAAGAATTAGTTTCCAATGAAGATTCGGACTTTGAATGGGTCAATGGTCACGAAACTGAAGCTTGCGGAATCTGTTACACATCTGGGACAACGGGCAATCCAAAAGGAGTTGTTTATACACATAGATCAAATGTTTTACATGCACTAACTTCAGCTACACCTGACATGATAAATTTGTCCTCCACCGATCGCATTATGCCTGTTGTTCCGTTATTTCATGCAAATGGATGGTCGATAGGTTACACAGCTCCCCTTGTAGGGGCATCGATGGTAATGCCAGGAAAAGAAATGACTCCTGAAGCTCTCTATGAAATGCTTGAGAAAGGCGTAACCGTAACAGCCGCCGTCCCAACTATCTGGCTGCTTCTTCTAAATTATTTGAAGGAAAAAAAACTAAAACTTTCTTCCCTGAAGCGAGTAATCATCGGGGGCTCCTCATGCCCAAAAGCAGTGATTGAAGCTTTCCAAAAAGATTTTGGAGTTAATGTGCTGCACGCTTGGGGAATGACAGAAATGTCACCCTTAGGAACAATTTGCTCGTTCAAACCTGAAGTATTAGAACTATCTGAAGAAGAAAAGATTTCTGTTCAAGAAACAACAGGCCACCCACCTTTCACAGTGGAACTAAAATTGACTGGGGATAATGGCAACCAGTTAAAAAATGATGGGAAAACACAAGGAAAACTTTGGGCTCGTGGTGCAGCAGTAGTTCAAAAATATCTTAAATTTGATGAAAAGGCTGTTGATAATGATGGGTGGTTTGATACCGGTGACGTTGCTACCATTGATGAAAATGGATACATGAGCATCACCGACAGATCAAAAGATATCATCAAATCGGGTGGGGAGTGGATTTCTTCCATTGAGCTTGAAAATGCTGCAGTTGGTCATCCCAAAATTGTTGAAGCTGCTGCAATTGGTGTCTTCCACCCAAAATGGGACGAGAGACCTATCCTTGTGGTTGTGTGTGAAAAAGGAATACAGGTCAAAGAAAAAGAAATAACTGATTTCATGTCAGGTTATGTTGCCAAATGGCAAATTCCCGATGATATTATTTTTGTCGATGAAATCCCTCATACTGCCACTGGCAAGATCTCCAAAATGGGGCTTAGAAAAATTCTTGAAAATCAAAACTATCAGCATCCAGATATTCAACAGTAGTGGATCAAAATTACTACTCATATGACTGCTATAAAAAAATACAGAATTTTAGAATCTAAAGGACTTTGGATTGACAAAAAGGAAACCAGTCCAAAGGAAGTGATAGTATCATTTGGTAAATCATCAATTATTATCTCGGATGATGATGCCGTACCGTTAGATCATTGGAATTTCAACTCTATCATGGTTATGCATAAGAATTTGACTAGAACTACATTTGGCCTCGGATTAGATAGAGAAGAGGAATTAATTATTCACGATGAAGAAATGATAGAGGCCATAACTATGATTTGTGAACAAGGAAAAATATCTAAAGAGCCCGTGCTTAAATTCAGCCATCTCATAAAGTCATTGGCTCTATTACTCACCATTTTATTTATCTTTTCTGTTCCAACCATACTCAGACTAATCACACTTGATATTATTAAACCCAGCTACGAAACTATTTTCGTCAGATCCTTGTTGGAAAAAGAGAATTTAGTAGAAAATATATGCACAAAACAGAATAAAACAGAAGAACTTGAGAATGAGATAGTAAGGGCATTTGCTCTTAAAACTAGAATAGATATATCGATCACAAAATCATCCCTTTTATCACCACTCATACTACCCGGAGGACTAATTGTAATCCCTTTTAATTGGTTTAAACAGAAAGAATCCCGCAAGAAATTTGAAAAACTCTTGAAACTGACTCTCAAATCTTTTGAGAAAAGACTGGTCTTCATACGCTTTCTAAAAGAACAAAAGCTATACACTCTTTTTACGTATATTCTAGGGTTTGAAGCAAATTTTGATCTAACGTTAGAAAATTATTATGTACCTAATGATCCAAAAATTTTAGACACCAAAAATGTTCTCAACATTAGCGATGAACAATGGGTAAATATTAGAAATTCATGCTTAAATTGACCACGTTTATAAATCTACCAAACCGGTTTTTGTTAATTTAAGTACTCGGTCCATTTTTTTAATTAGCTCAAGGTTATGCGTGGCAACCAAGGCCGATAGGTTTTTTTTCTTCACCATTCTTAGGAGCAAATCAAAAACTAATGCAGAATTCTCTTGGTCCAAATTACCAGTAGGCTCATCGGCTAATAACAACTGGGGATCATTTGCAATGGCTCTACAAATGGCTATCCTCTGCTGTTCACCACCAGATAGTTCAAGTGGTCGATTGTGCAGTCGGCTTTCTAAGCCTACTTTTGCAAGCAATTGCCTAGAGTACTCTAATGATTCATTAAAACGGTAACCCTTAATAATTCTTGATAATGCCACATTTTCAACAGCACTAAATTCGTTCAACAAATTGCTCGATTGAAATACGAATCCTATATGATTTCGTCTAATGGTATTTCTCTTCTCAGCCGTCATCCCCTTAGAATTCTGACCTATAACACTAACTGATCCACTCGTGGCTTGATCCAGCAGGCCAGATATGTTCAACAGAGAAGTTTTTCCTGTTCCCGAAGGAGCAATGATTCCAACAAGTTCTGAACTCTTCAATTTTAAATTAACTTTTTCAAATATTCTTGTTTCTTGCTTACCAGCTATCTTAAAGGATTTTCTTAAATCAGATAACTCTAGGATTACAACCTTACTCATGCCTCAGAGCTTCCACTGGATCTAATCTTGCTGCATTCCTCGCTGGAATTACTGTTACAATAATTGATAAAACAAAAGCCACTACACTCACATAACAAATGTCAGAAAACCTTACGCGCACAGGAACTTCCGTAAGGAACCGGAGTTCCGGATTCCAAACTTCTCTTCCCAAAATTTCTTCAATAAGAAATTGTAGTTCCGGCAGGTAATAAGCGAATGAAACTCCCAGAACCACACCAAAAATGGTGCCAAAAATTCCAATAAGGGAGCCGCACAGAATAAAGATTCTCATGATTGAATTTTCATGTAACCCCATGGTTCTTAAAATACCAATATCTTTACCCTTGTTCTTTACTAGCATTACCAGTCCAGAAACTATATTTAATGCAGCTATTAAGACAACTAAGGACAAAATTATGAACATGACTCTTCTTTCCACATCTAGTGCAGCTAAAAAAGCCCCGGAAATATCCTTCCAAGTCCATATATTATAACCAATTCCAAGATCTTTTTGAAGCTTTGTCTGAACCTGCCGAACTGAATGTGGTTCTGTGACTAACACATTTATGCGATCAACTTCATTTTGTTTATTAAAGAATTTCTGAGCATCTTTGAGAGGCATATAAAGCCTGAACTTATCAATGTCATATCTTCCAACACTAAATATATAACTGATTTTAAAATCTGAAACACGAGGAGTCATACCAAAAAGTGTACTAAGCCCATCAGGAGAAATGAGTCGCAAATTATCCCCTATAGAAAGGTTAAGATCTTTTGCCACACCGCGCCCTATAGCAATTCCCCTACCAAAATCCTCTATTTTACCGATCTTTTTTTCCGGATTGGATATTAGATCAATATTAACCAAATCGTCTTTTCTTATCCCAATTACTTGTAAACCCGAATACTTTTTGTTTTTGGCTGCCATCACTTGGCCAGCAATCACTGGGTAAACATGCTTTACTTTTCTTTCATCAATAAGCATCGTCTCGATTAATTTCGATTCCTCTATATCAAAAGAAGAATTAACCCCTTTCACAATCTTATTGGTTTGAATAATGATGTGAGGGTTAGCCCCTACAATCCTATCCGTAAATTCTTCTTTAAATCCAACCATAACAGCTTGCACTACTATCAAGGTAGCTACACCCAACATCACCCCTAGAAAGGAATACCAGGCTATGGTAGAAACCCCACCTTCTCGACGTTTAGCACGCAAATATCTCCAAGCTATTAAGAATTCCAGTTGAGAAAACGGGACAGACCTTTTTAAAGGGCTTCTACTGGTATTATCACTTGCCAAATTAATTACCCTCAAATACAACTTAAGAATTTAATGCACTCACTAATTGTCTAGATCCTTCAGTCAGTGGAACTCTTGTTTTACTTCCATTTTTCCTACATTTCAGTTCTAAGAAACCGTCTGCTAAATCTCTCGGCCCAACAATAATTTGCCAAGGTATTCCAATCAGATCCATAGTAGCAAATTTTACACCAACTCTTTCATCTCTATCATCATAAAGGACATCATAACCTGCTAAAATTAGATCTTCATATAATTGCCTGCAAGCCTTTTTTGACTCCTCATTTCCTTGCTTAAGATTTATAATTACTACATCGAATGGAGCTACCGAAGAGGGCCAAATTATGCCCAAGTCATCATGGTTCGCTTCTATCAAAGCCCCAACTAGTCTGGATACACCTATCCCATGACTACCCATTTCTACAGGTGTGCGATCTCCATTCGGCAGTACTACATCAGCGCCCATAGATTTTGAGTACTTAGTTCCAAAATAAAAGATTTGACCTACCTCAATTCCCCTAGCAGATAGCCTTCGTTCGTTTGGTATTCTATTAAAAAGATTCTGCTCATGAGTTTCATCAGTTCTGGCATAAGGTTTAGTAAAATCTTGAACAATTGTAGCTATAGCCTGCTGATCACTGTAATCTATATTTCTATCGCCCAAAGACAAATCAGTAATCTCTTTGTCATAAAAAACTTGGCTTTCCCCAGTCTCAGCTAAGACCAAAAATTCATGACTATAATCCCCTCCTATAGGACCCGTATCAGCTTGCATAGGAATAGCTTTTAAGCCCAATCTTTCATATGTACGCAAGTAGCTAATCATGTGTCTATTATAAGCATGAATAGCTGAATCTTTATCCATGTCAAAGCTATATCCATCTTTCATAAAGAATTCCCGACCCCTCATCACTCCAAACCTGGGCCGTACTTCATCACGAAATTTCCACTGAATGTGAAAGAAAGTTTTCGGCAAATCTTTATAACTAGAAATATGTGATCGAAAAATGTCTGTTACTAATTCCTCATTTGTGGGACCATACAGCATTAGGCGTCCATGCCTATCCTCAATCCTTAGCATTTCTTTTCCATAATCATCCAACCTTCCACTTTCCTCCCATAATTCTGAAGGCTGTATGGTAGGCATCAATATTGGTATATGACCTGCAGCAACTTGTTCTTCAACAACTATTTTTTCTATTTTTTTAAGAACCTTTAAGCCCAAGGGTAACCATGAGTAAATACCAGCTGAAGACTGCTTTATCATGCCTGATCTCAACATCAGACGGTGACTAGTGATCTGTGCTTCAGCTGGGTTTTCTTTTAAGATTGGTAAAAAATACTTGGTCAAATACATCTGGGATCCTAAATATTATGAAAATTCAAATAGATAATTGTTCACCAAGGAAACAAAAAGTTGCCCATTAGCGTATAGTGTAAGAAAATATTTCAATCAACAATGATTTTTGGAGTCAAACCCATTAATTGAGCCAAATGGGTTAGACGCTTTTCAACAACTTCGCCCAGAAAATTGTCTTTTTCGTTTAGGTTCAAACAAATATACTTGTCTTCCAAAAATATTTTGGTTTTCATCAAACTTGAAGAATTAGTCACTGATAACATTGAACCTAACCTCATAGAAGCTCCTAGCATCATTGCATTTCTTATAGAGGTTTCATCCAGAAGATTCAAAATCTCCTTGTTGACTGTATTAAAATCAGTCCTCTTATATCTAGACATTAGTGCAAGAGCTAAAAACACCCGACCTTCATGATCAATGCCTCCAAGATTAGCACCAGTTACAGTTTCAAAACATACTTCAGAACGATAATCTGGATGTGCCTGCCAAATAGTATCATGTAAATGACATGCTGCTAAATATAATCTTTCATCAGTCTGAGAAATGTCATGGAATATTGGTGTCAGCCACCTATAAAGAACCTCTCCAAATCCAGGGAAACGGGCCCGGTTGTTTTCCAAAAACCTACAAGCTTCCAATAAAGGCTGCATTTCTTTTATTTCAGAACTAAACTGTTTGTAGAATAAACCTTCGCGTATGCCATAACCTGAGAAAATAATACTTTTTGGCCTAAAATTATGAATTAAAGCTTGTAAAACCCGGCTAGCATCAGGTAAAAGTTTTAGCCTTTCCAGAGAGGATGTAGTTGCCTTTGCCAAAGTCTGAACCTTGGTTGAAGATACATATTTCAAAGTTTCACTTAATGAATCAACAGAAATTCTGTAACCCTGTAGTACTCTTAATGGATAATCATTCATATTCATGTGAATCCTGGCTAGTGCCCTCCAACAACCTCCAACAAGAAAAAAAACTTGAGTAGAGTCAGGGAATCCTTTTTCTATCGTGGACAGATTTTCATAAATCATATTAGTCTTTATTTTTTCAGTCTGGTAGAAACCATCTAATGCGAGCGGCCCCAGCTTAAAGGATTGAGATTTCTTAATTATTCCTCCTTTTAGATATGCAAGTTCCAAAGAAGTACCACCAATGTCACAAACAATGCCAGAAGCTTCAGGCCAGCCCATTAAAATCCCAGATGCAGCCAAAATTCCTTCCTCTTTTCCCGAAATAACCCAGATTTTCATTTTAAACTTTTCTTCAAGATGGTTAACAAATTGAGGTCCATCTATTGCATCTCTGACAGCTGCAGTTGCCACACAATAAACAAGTTTCAAATTCATCCCATTCATTATCGAAATGAAACGTCTCAAGGCCCTGATAGCTTTTCTTACACCCTTTGGATTTAGACGACCTGTCTCACCCAACCTAACGCCCAAACCGCAATTTACTTTTTCATTATAAAAATACCGTGGCGATCTAGAAGGACCCTCAAACACAACTAACCTAACTGTGTTAGATCCAATATCAATTATACCCGTCCTACATAGTAAATTAGTTCTTATTCTTTTTTCTTCTTGATCTTTCATTAGAACAATGAATCAACCCTTAATTAGTTTAGTAAATCAATTTTCAAAAAATTAATGTATCTTCCGCTCTACCAATAACTGGGGAGGATATTTCTTTATGGCCCGGCCACGTCCAGAAAGAGAGGGATTTTTCATAAAAAAATCATGGCAACTGAATTTGCGCTCGTGAGCATCATTGTCTCTCAAATAAGACCCATCAGCTTGCAAAACCCACGATTGTGCTTGGTCCCTCAAATTAGCAGCCATAATTTGATTGACTATTTGTGCTTTCACTGTTGGATTTTCTATCTGAACTAATACTTCAACTCTTCGATTCAAATTTCTGTCCATCCAGTCAGCAGAAGATATATATACTTTAGCCTCAGGCGACGGCAAACTGGCTCCGTTCCCAAAGCAAACTATCCTCGAATGTTCTAAAAATCTACCCACTATAGATTTCACCCTTATATTTTCTGAAAGACCTTTAAGGCCGGGTCGCAAGCCACAAATTCCCCTTACAACTAAATCAATTTTAACCCCGGCATTACTGGCTTCGTACATGGCATCAATGACCTCCCTTTCAATCAATGAGTTTAGTTTAATCCAGGCATTACCCTCTAATCCCTTTGACACACAGTTGACTTCATTAGCCAGATTCTCAAGTATAGTTTTCTTTAAATCCACTGGAGCCATACTGATTTTTTCGAAATTTTTTGGCTGTATATATCCAGAAATATAATTAAATACCTTAGTTGCATCTCTTGCAAGACTAGGTTCACGAGTGAAAAAACTAAGATCAGTATAAAAATTAGCTGTAATTGGATGATAGTTTCCAGTACCAAAATGAGTATAAGAGACAAGACGCCTTCCTTCCTTCCTTACTACCACAGAAATCTTAGCATGCGTCTTCAAATCTAAAAAACCATAAACAACATGAGCTCCCGCCCTTTCCAAAGCACGGGACTGATGAATATTCTTAGCTTCATCAAATCTAGCCCTCAATTCAACCAATGCTGTCACTGATTTACCCGCCTCTGCCGCTTCACAAAGAGCCTTGACAATTGGACTATTCCTACTCGTCCTATATAAGGTTTGCCTAATTGCAACCACATCGGGGTCAGCAGCTGCTTGTTGCAGAAACCTCACAACTACGTCGAAGCTCTCATAGGGATGGTGCAAAAGCATATCTTTCCTTCGTATCGTAGAAAAAATGTCACCATGATTTTCCTCTACTCGCTCAGGGTTTCTAGGTTTGAAAGATTTCCAAAGTAACTCCGTTTTGTCTGAAATGACTAACTCAGAAAGATTAGACATGCCTATGACACCATCAACCTGCATAATTTCTTCTGATAACACAGAAAGCGAGCTCGTAACCATGTCAAACAATTCTTTGGGGGCATTTTTTGAGATAGTTAACCGAACCACATCACCGCGTCGTCTTTTTTTAAGTGCCGTTTCAAATTCTCTTACTAAATCTTCTGCCTCCTCCTCTAGCTCTAAATCACTATTCCTAAGGATCCGAAAAGTGCACTTACCCACTACTCTATATCCTGGAAACAAAATTAGTAGAAACTTGTCTAATATCCCTTCTAAAGGAAAGAACCGTATTTCATCTTTTTTTCTACCCTTTGATAATCGATGAAACCTAGGTATCTGGGATGGGATTGGTATCAAAATTTCAAAAGTAATATTATCAGATAATCTTTTTAATCTTGCTGCAAGTGTAAACCCACCGGAAGCTATAAAAGGAAATGGATGTGCTGGATCGATAGCAAGTGGAGTAATCAACGGAACCACATGTTCGGTGAAATAATCTTTCAAAGAGTTTATCTCTGTGATTGTAAGATCTTTTTCTTCAAGAATTTTTATACCTGCTACTTCGAGATTGTTAGACAAGTTTCTCCATATCTCTTGCTGTCTCTGCATCAAAATTCTTGTCAACTTCTCAATTTTTCCGAGTTGTTCGGATGGGGATAAACCATCAATGCTCGGCCAAGACATATTGCCCCTAACCATCTCCTTTAAGCCAGCCACTCTTACCGTATAAAATTCATCCAAATTTTCCGCAGAAATAGCTAAGAACCTCACCCTTTCTAACAGAGGAACCTTTAAATTACTGGCTTCTTCCAAAACTCTATCATTGAAGGCTATCCAGGAAAGTTCACGATTAAAAAATCTTTTAACTGAAGACTTGTCTATCCCAGCAAGAGACTTTGATTTGCGTTCCTTACCATGTAGAAAGTCAGCATTAATCTCGTTTATCTTTTTTGACACCATTTTTCCCTAAAATTAATTTCCAGACCTTGAACCCAACCTACTAATTACGTCATTAACCAATTTCTTATTAATTGGCTTTTTGAGGCTGAGAGCTTCAATATCTAATTCGTCTACTAGTTTCTTAGCGAATGAAAAAGACCTTTCCATCCTTGCCATAGCATATTCTATCACTTTTGATGGCACAACTATTTGCCTATCGACAAATTGCTTCGCCATAATAGCAGCCAACAATTTATCATCTGGTAAGCTTAGTTCAGCTATTTGAAGTGACATCAATCTTGATAATAGATCCTTGAGTCCTAAATTCCACATAATTGGGAAAGTAACAGCAGTCATCAAAATTTTACCACCACTAGCAGCAAAAAAGTTATACATATGCAATATTTTTTCCTCAGCCATGTTTCGTTCCTTTATGGACAGTTCAGAAATTGAATCCAAATTTTCAATGACGATGAACTTTTCTTTTGATATGAATTGAACATCTAAAGAAGCTAATTCTGAAACCTGAAATGAGTCTGCACCAGTTTCATTCATCCAGACGGAGGCCAGGTGTGTTTTCCCACTGGACTTAGGTCCCACAATTATTAGTCCAGGCTGCAGACACAAGGTCCAATCATCCAGAGCCCGGATAGCCATGCTATTGGCTTTAGACACATAATACTCTTCCCTTGTAAGGGTGAAACGGCGACCAAGATTCAGAGTCAATTGTTTTCCCAAAATCTACAACCCCTTCGAACTATAAAAATCACTAGAAAAATATTTTGCCAAATAATGGCGAATCAGCACCCCAAAAATAGCAGCAACTGGTACTGCAAATAGCAAACCCACAAAACCACCCAAGCTTCCAAATAAGGCTAGAGAAAAAATTAACCATACTGGATGAATTCCAACAGATTTTCCAACTAAATTTGGTGTGAGAAAATTGCTTTCTAAAAGTTGCCCTACAACAAATATAGTGAGTACAATCAATATGATTGTAGGATTTTCCCAAAATTGTAAAAGGGTAATTAGAATGGTTAAGCCACCGCCCAATATTGCCCCTACAAAAGGAATAAATGAAATTAATCCAGCAAATAATCCAAGTGCAAGCCCGGTATCAATACCAACAAGCATGAGTGATATCCCATAGTATAAAGCTAAAATAGAACAAACAATCATCTGTCCTCTAAAAAATCTGGCCAAAACCCTGTCAATGTCTGAGAACAATGTGTGTGTAAGTTTCTGGTACCTTGGAGGTATTAATTTTTCCACAAATAGTACCAACCTATCCCAATCCAATAAGAGGTAAAAGGCAATGAAGATGGTAATTATAGTATTAGTTAAAAACTTTACCAAAACCATTGAAGAAACAAAAACACCTCCAATGACAGAACTTAAATTCTCTTGCACACCACTCCGAATCGATTGCATAGAATCAGCAAACTCAAGTTTTTCCCCAAAAAATTCTTCCCACCAAACTCTGGCAAAGTTTAAGAACCAATCATAAAAACTAGGTAAAATTTGCAACAAATTCCAAAACTGTTTAGCAAAAATGGGAAATATGAATAGTAATACAATGGACAAAATCACCAAAGAAATTATTATTAAAAATGAAGCTGCCAATACTCTAGGAATTTTATATTCAACCAGTTTATCTGTCAAAGGATCAAGAAAATAAGCCATTACTGCCCCAAATATAAATGGTTGTAACACTTCACTTAAATAATAAAATCCTCCAATAAAAATGGATGATATAAGAGAAATTATTAATATTATGTTCAGTGTAGGTCTCATAAGCTGTATCCCTTCTGCTCCCTAAAGGAGCAAAAAATTAAACAAATTGCTCTCTTAAGATCCTCTCTTGTAGCCCATGGCCAGGATCGAACAAGAGTCGATAGCAAATTCGGTTTTCACTTGAAATTTTTACGCTCTTAACATCTTTCACTTCTTTACTATCCGCAAAAGCTGAAACCGGCCTCTTTTTAGGTTCTTGGACATACAACTCTATCTTTGCAGTTGCCGGAATTAATGCACCCCTCCAACGCCTGGGTCTAAATGCAGCCATGGCGGTGAGTGCCAAAATATTAGACCCAATAGGCACTATAGGACCATGTGCAGAATAATTGTAAGCTGTCGATCCTGCCGGAGTAGATACCAATGCCCCATCACATACTAATTCTTTCAACCTAACCAGATCATCCACGACAACCTTAAGTTTTGCAGCCTGCGACCCCCCACGAAGTAGTGAAACTTCGTTTATAGCTAAGGCTTCTTCTATACTACCGTCTAACTTAGTAGCTGACATCTTGAGCGGATGGATGACAGATTCCTCAGCACGATTCAATTTTTCAATTAAATTGCCTTTACTAACTTGGTTCATTAGAAAACCAACGGTTCCCTGATTAATACCATACACAGGTAATCCTGAGCCTTGAAATTCATTAAGTATATCAAGCATAAAACCATCACCCCCAAGAGCTACTATTACATCAGCCTGAGATATATCAAATGAATCGTATTTTTTGTGGATGTCAGCAATAACTTGTTCAATCTCAGATCCACTATCACCAACAAAGGTGGGTTTTTGAAATTTCATTGATCAATTCCTCAAAGTTAACTTCTGTATAAAAATTTACTTATATATCAGAAATAGAAGGGAAAAAAGAGCCTACAATAAACACTGCCAAGATGGCCAAACCTGCAAAAGAAATTTTTTAAAAATATCAGAAATGCTTTAATTAATTATCTACACCATG
>MDSV01202647.1_pt1 | contig 16029 bp, 8 predicted proteins | sample 810851 | NCBI WGS metagenome assembly MDSV01 (sample SAMN05326640, study PRJNA326480) | marine metagenome | isolation source: seawater | place: Atlantic Ocean: North East | collected 2012 | reverse complement strand
ATTCTAAATGTGTGTAAATCTTGATAAAGGTCTGGCCACCACTTCCAAAATGCATCAACATAAGGATTTTCTTCCCTATGTGGAATAGGAACTTTACTTTCTGCTTGTAATCCTAATGGGTCATTGAAACCTGTAGTAGTTTTATAACCACCATGTCTATTTATCTCTTCCATCCAAGTAGATGAGAATGCTGGTCCACAATAACTACATTTAAAATTACATGCGTTTGAGAATGCTACCTCAACATATCTTGGATTATAATCTTCTCTCCAGTCTGCATTTACAATTTCATCGTAATGTGGTAAACTCCAACTCTCACTTGATTTAAATACCCTATCACTAAATCTATCTGAACTATCTTCTACATTCCAACAATACTCACATTCAGGTGGACGTTTATCATTTAACATCTCTCTTCTTCGTTGTTTTTTGTAATTGGTATTGTGTAGTGCAGATGGATTTCTTGCTATTTCTTTTGTTGATATTTTGTGTGTTCTTGGATGGTGACAACTATGAGTATGACCAAGTTGTAAGTGAATGGTTGACTGTGTCCATTTGGCTAAACACATACCTTTACCAATCTTATCTAACTTAGCCTTGGTATCAACAAGATGTGGTGCATCTTTTTCTAAATATGTCCTTGTTTTATAACCTTTTTCTTCGTCTGCCATTAAAACCTCACATTAATTAACTTATGTCTACTATAAATATCATCTTCTACAGAATCCACTTCATATTTCATCTGATGTAGACCATGTTCATCTTTATCAATATCAATCTCACCTTTTTGCATATGTTTTCTATATATCAATTCGTTTCTTGCTGTTGCTGATATATCACCTTGAAATGTACCATCAACGATACCCTCATCTTCATGTGGTAAACATTCCATAGTTCCATATCTTCTATCTGGTATAAGTGTATTTACTAATTCTTTTATATTTTCTTTCTTTACTTTACCATCATATAAAAATAACTTACCATCGTTTCCATACTTTGATAAATCTTTTACAACATTACCCTTAAATGATTTGTTCATATCATAATGTAAAATTAATTTTTTCTGATGATTATATATTTTTATATATGCTAAATCACCCTTAAAAAAGTTTCTACCACCCCATGAATTTGGTGCATTCCTACCTATGTAAAATGGTTTAGGTGGATATCTTCTTAACCTATCATCAAATGATAATTTAGTTTGTTGTATCCCAAACTTTGGCCCATACTCAACATCATTGATAGTTAACTTTCTGTATTTACCTTTTGCATTAACTTCTAATTTTACCTTTGTCCATAAATCAGAATATCGTTTTACCCAACTATAAAGATGTTGATTTTTAAATGTCCACAATGATGCAGACCATGCTCTTGCATTGTTATATGAAATATCAAAGTCCCAACCTTGTTTACATAGTAAAGGATACTTGATATATTTAGAATTATCATTACCAATTAGATATTCTTCCTCATCTGTCTTTACAACACCCCTTACAAGTGCTTCACAAATAAATGATTTGAATGGTACTTCATTCAAAGTACTACTTGGTGGTATCTCAATATAACTTGTTCTACCATCAAACTTTAAAAATTTTTGTGAACCTGGACCTGGAATTGTATCTGGTTTGTAATAACCCTTTAGATAACATCTCCAAAATAAATCATCATCCTCCATACCCCAACCCCAATAGTTAGTATGATAACCATTTACTGCTTCAAATTGTTCTATCGTGAATAATACAACCCCACCAAAGTATTCATTATCCCTTAGAGTATAATCCCATTGAGATAAATAAGCTGCAATTTGTTTTGGTGTTTCACCTGGATGTGAGTAATCAACATCATCTGTTGGTAACATATCCACATCATGAAATGCTACATAATCACAACCATCTTCTTTGGCAGCAAGAAATGCAACATTCTTTGTACCACTACGATTAAACTTTTTATCATCTACTTGATGTCCAATGTAGATTCTAAAATCTATATCTCGTTCAGCAAAAAATTCTTCAAGATAAGGAACAAGAGTATCTAAATGTTTTTTTCTAACACCATCACCGATATCTCTATATGGAATACATATTCCTAATTTCACAAAGTAACCTTTAGGTGAGTATATTCTCTTCTTGTCTTCTCCTCTACAAGTTCATAATGTAAGGTACTTAACCCATCACTACCAAGATTAGTTTTGTTATCACGAACTTGATTAAAAAATCTTATCTGATTTAATCTTGTAGAATCGGATTTCCACTTACCACCACCATATCCTTGTGGTTGATGTCTTTGTAATTGAAAACTACCCTGTCTACGATATGGTTTTACCACTTTTTTATTTTCCATTTCTATCTCTGCTCTTGGAATACAATTTTGTGTTTTAGCATATGAACGCTTTTCACTTGGATTCACCAAATCAATAACATTACCATGCCCATAATCATATTCATGGTCTAAAGTACAATGTTTCATATCATAATATATTTGTAAAAATTCAGCAGAACTATATTGTCCTTGTGATGCTAAATAATTTATACCATAATTATTATGAATCTCTTGTATCTCATTACCTGCTAAACAAGTGTTCCAATAACAGAAATCTTTTATCAATCCACGATAACTTTTTATATCTTGATTTCTTTTTGGTGCACCTGTACCTAAATAGAAAAATTGTGGTTTAGAATCAAATATCTTTCTCTTGATATTTGTTCTACCTACTTCTTTTCCATCTTGATACATTCTCAATATTCTTGCTGCTCTATCAAAAGTAATTGTTACTCTTGTTAATTTAGCTGGTGAATGTTCTGATGTAAGAGAATAACATTGTTTTGCATTATCCCATATTTCGAATTTATATCGATTGAACGAATTGTAACTTATAGAAGTATCCCAACCAGGTATACTGAACACACAATATTCATCGTGAGTTTTTGTATAATCAGGTATGATATCATCTGGTTTGAATGTACAATGTAGTGTGAAATCATCTTCTAAATCAATAGTGTTTAGACAAGTGATATAAGATTCATCACCATGTAGATATAATCCAGCATTGAATTCTTTTTCACTTTCATATATTTCGAAATCAGTTCCGATATTTTGTTCGGTTAGGCGTAGAAGTAAATCATCATCTTCAAATCCCCAACCCCAATATTCATTAGAGTAACCATTTACTAATTTAAATGCATCGATTGGAAACATTGTAACTCCACCAAAGTATGTATCGAAAACTTCTTGTTTTCCACCTTTGAATAAAGTAGACAAATGTAAAGGAACATCGGATGGTGAATAATCAACACGCAGTGGTAACATATCCACATCGTGAAACACAACATAATCACATCGTTTTTTTAATGCTTCAAGAAAACCTACATTTAATAATTTACCACGATTGAATGGTAAAGTATCGGATTGCTCCACAATAATTATTTGAAAAGATATATTCTTACTCTTTAAATAATCAGTAATGTGGTCTTTGAACTTACGAAGATGAGTTGGTCGACCACGATATGGGACGATAACTCCAAGTTTCATTACTTCTTCTCTTCTTCTTGTCCTACATACTTGTCATGAAAACGATATAAGTACCATTGAAGTCTTTCACTCCACTCTGCTTTATCGATATCTTCGAACCATATTGTAAGTGCATCTATAGTGTTAGCAATCTTTTCAAGTGCTTTTACTTTGCGTTCTTCTAATACGAGTTCTTCATTTGATTTTGTAGCCATTTAATAACCTCATGAGTTTAATTTAATATTGTTATAACTATATATAAATAGTGTCATAAATCTGAAATATTCAATATTTTTTTAGTTAATGCGTTCCATTTTCTATAATGATTATAGTTTGGTACATCTATTCTCTCAAACATGAAATTTCTATCATTCAAATCTAATTTGTAATCTAAGTATTCTATTGCAGATAACATCTTTTTATATTCTTGTGCAAAAGATTCATTTGCTGTAGAATTACTTACTTCTTTTAATCTTTGTAGTACTGAATAATCCCATTTAAAATGATGAACTTGTGTAAAGTTCTTTTCGACAGGATATCGTAGTGGATGTGATTTACCCCAAGATGTACTTCCATCTTCAAATTGTACAAAGTGTTGACCTGGAACTACATTATGTTTACCTTTTAACATTGTAACTTTGTTTGCTTCAGCTCTACTTAATGGATACCTAAAGAATCCTGCATTTGGCATTTCTTTCCATATATCCGATTCCTCTGTTATTTTTGGAAAACAACCATCTTCACCTATTCTATCAAGAAACCCACCTGTAACAAACTCCCATCCATTATCCTCACACTCATCAATAATCTGATATGTTGGTTTAGAGTATAATTGTAATTCATCATCATCTGCCACTATCCACCATTCATCTGGTTTTAATGATGTGGTTTCATTATATAACTCTGTAACTCTTTCCCAATTGAATGCCTGTTCTATTGCAATCCTATGTGGTTTAAGATTAAATTTTTCTAATATTTGTTTTCCCTCTTCTATGACAGGGTCATCTTTATGATGTGCATACAAAACTACAAAAAATTCCTTGACATTGTACTGATAATGTCTTAACATATGATGTAACATTGTTGTATTATGTCCGCAGACAGTAACTAAGTTTTCTTGTGGTTTCATCTTTTCCTCACTATCGTTATACCAGTAGAACTTGGTTTCCATTTCACTACATTATGATTAAATAAATTAAATACTTCAAACTTTCTCTTATCAATAGTTTTTACAAAATTAGCAGGACCAGATAAATCATCTCCCTTATGTCCCTCTAACTCTACAAAATTATCCACATAATCTTTATCTGTATCGTGTATAGTAATAATACCACCTTTGTTCATAATCTGTGAATATAATTCAAAATCTTTTTTACAACCCTCAAGTGTGTGGTCTGCATCAATATGTAAGTAATCTATTTTTATATCTTGTTTTACAAAATAATCATAGTATGCTTTCTCTGTAGTTTCTTTGATAAACTTTGGTGTGAAGTGTCTTCTAAATACACTATCTTCTTTTTCCCAATCAACCTCACCATTAAATCCATTACACGCATCAACAATATAAGTAGAACCATTATCACCCCACTCCATTGTTACATCTTCATAAAATCCCTCTTGTGCTAAATCATATCTTGCCTGTGTCATGATTCTTGGTATATATCCACCACCACTTCCTAAACAAACACAAGTTTTAAACTTATGAAAGTAGATTAGAGAGTAAACAATCATACCATCACCGATGTGCATATCATCTGCACCATGAGACCAACGATAAGGAACTTTCTCTCCCTCATTCGTTGTTATGTAGTTCATTATATATTCATAATTTAATAACGAGTTTTTCATAAAACCTTTTTATTTGTTAAAATGGATTCGAATTACTTCCCTTATTGTGTACTAAAAATGTACTACCAAAATAAACATCTAATGGTTCAACATCTATTTGTACTACCTCAAATCCATCCTCTTCTACAATTTGTTCTAATTGTGTAATTAAAACCTCATTTCCATTCTTATCCATTAAATGACCACCCACCAACATATTTGGTACTAAGTTCCACATCCAAGTATTTTCTCCTACTGGTTTGTATAACATCTCATGGTCACCTGTAATTTTTTCTTCTCCGTTATTTATATTCCAATAACTTCTAACAAAATCAAAATTAATATCTTGAACACTTGCAGAGTGTTGTGTAAATACTTCTGTTTTTTCATCAGGAAATCTACAACTTCTCCAATCTTCCTCATCCTCATCTATTTGACCTGGCATGTTCATCGATAATACCCAATCACCAACTTCTAAATCTTCTACAAGTTTTTTAGTACCATCTGCCATATCAATTTTAGTTCCAATTAAAAGACATGATGGGTCTGCAGGTGAACCATAACTATCAACAATAACTATCCCTTTAGTTCTGTTGGTATTATAATTTGTTGCATGGTCATTGAATCCATCTGATTGTCCATCCTCTGCTAACTTAGCACTAACATTCATACTTATATTATTTGTACCAGCGGGAAAGAAATCACTATCATCACCAGTACCAGTATTTGCGTTTGAGATTGCTGCAGCTGCAATACTACCTGTTGCTCCATTATTAGTTACAGTCGCTCCGGCCGTAGATAATGTCCAAGTAAAATTATCTGATACTTTTGCAATTTTATTATTAAACAATGAACCATTACCTGAAAAGGTAAGAATATAATCTTCAGCTGTTGATTCCCACAGATATGTATATCCTGTCATGTTATCAACTGAACTAATAGAGAAATCGGACATTTTAATATCACTACCACCACCAGCATTTTGTTGTAATGATGAATGTGTGGTATAATTAGAAACAGACGAACTAACCGCTCGTTTTAATTTTCCTAATGATAAATCTTGTTTTATTGCAGTACTCATATCTATAAATATCAACTATTGTAGATTCTTAACATTTGTTCAACCCATCTCTGTTTATCACCAAAATGTTCTGTTAAATACTCTCTTAGTGGAAAAACTAAATCTCTTCTTTCTTCTAATCCCATTTTACAAATTCTTTCATATTGTGATTTGAAATCTTTTGGATTACTTGCTCTCAATGGATATTCATATTGTGGTAACCAATCTTCCGCAAGTATAGGTACTTTACCATAATCAACTGCTTGAAATATACTATATCCAAATGGTTCGTAAATATGTGCAGAATGTGATATACCCCAATCTTTACTCATAAACTTATCATGAAAATTATAATTAAATCCGTATACTTTCCATTTACTTGAATCTAAATCGTTCCACTTTTTCCAAAAGTTTATTTCACTTCTTGATGTATGTACTACTGCTTTCATACCACTAAGGAAGTGTGGACACTTTCTCGTTTCCATTCTCGATGCAAAACCTATTTCATTACTATCATTTACATCAAGGTTGTGTTTAAATTCGTAATAGTTTGGTATCCACTCTGTAGGTACATCTAACTTCTTATCAGTTACACCAATCCAAAATGGATGTTTAGCAATCTCACATATATCTTTTTCCCAATGTTCAACCATATGAAAGTGATATGATTTCTTTACATCTAAAATAAAAGGTGCTCGTAAACAATCCTTTACACAAACATGAACCCCATTACTATGTATTCTCTCTTTATTATCAAGTATGTATTTATGTGGTGCATAGTATCCATGAAGTATATGTATTCTTCTTGCATTAGCAAGTAAATCCCTAAACTTTTGTTTATCCTCTCCTTGCCAGTGATGTTCTAAATCATCTTTTAAAATTTCTTTATAACTCTTTTCTATTTTTTTATGTACTTTTCTACCAGTATTACCACCTCTATCTGCACTAACACTTTTTTCAAAATTGTGTGTTTGTTCTCGTGTAAGTGGTTTCTTTGGTTTGGTTCTGTGTATTAGTAATTTTGGTTTTACTTTTAAATGTGGTGCAATCTCTTCTATCCAATTGTTTACCCAAACATCGGCACCACCACCAATCATACTTCCACCACCTGTAGAATAATATACATCGTACTCTTTAGACATTAAAACTCCTTGTATATAAATATAATACTATTTCCCAAGAATAGATTATTTTTAATCTCCACCCTTACCAGCATTGTGAGCAATGTAAACTTTTTCACCAGTTTTAATAAAGTAGTTATCAATATCCTCAACATTAAGTCGAACAAATATCTCCTCTTCTTGGTGATAAGTTATATCTGTAATACCAATTGCTTCTCCACCTACTGTCATTATTTTATCAGTATCTTTATTAATGTGTAATATTCTTACCCAGCGATATTTTGTTTCATGTGGTAGTGTTCTCTTTACAAATAATGGATGTTCATAAGTAGCAGTTATTACATCATCATTTTCTAATGTTATCTGATAATGGTCATAGTAATAATCTGCATCTTTTAGTACTACATTAGATTCTGCCATAGTACCATTCATACCATCCCATCTATATCCTAAGAACTCTGCATAACTATCTGTACTTGGTTGTGTATCAGTACTTACATCATAAGATTTAACCTTATCATTAATATTTATATTTTCAATATTTTTCCAAGTATCATCTGCCATCCATATTTGTGTACCATAAGGGAAACAACTTCCACCACCACCTGTTCCACCACCACTTGGTGCATCAACACTTAATGATAATGTCATAGTATCACTATTATATCCATGTGAAGTAGCAGTAATTGTGTAAGTATCACTTGTTGCAAGTTCAGCTGTAACTGATGCAGCACTTCCAATCACAAAAAACATCTTATGATTTGATGCTGTAAACTCACCTGCATCTGATACACTATTTGGAAATGTTTGATTACTATACCCAGTCGTACCACTCGTTGTACCACTTGATTGGTTAAGTATTTTATAATAATAGGTTTCAGTTACATCATTAGCTCCACCTAAAGATACAGTCGATGCAAGACTAATATCTCTTGTTTTATATGAATCTGCAGAATTTACATGAAGATATGATGATATAGTATCTCCACTTGTCCACTCTGCAGTAGCACCACTATCAACAACCGAACCACCGAAGTAGAAGAAATCTGCTCCATTAGCGATAGAAACATTCAATGAACCAGCACTATTAGAGAATTGTAATTTAGTATTCACTTCTACATCAAATCCACCTGATTGAAATATTTGAGTACCACCATTAGAAATATAATTATCTTTAGAGTATATAAATCTAATTTGATACTGACTAGTATTATTTGGTGTTGATGAAGTGTTTGCAGTAAATCCAGTCCCAAGTCTTGAACTATCTCTTGGAGCATCAACATCTAAACCACCTCTTGTATATGTTGTACCTGTTACTGATGTTATATTTTGAGAATATCCTCCTGTTGTTGTCCATTCCCAAGTACCTATAAATTGAGAAACATAAACTTGAGCTTGTACATAAATTGTACCAGTGTTACCGACTGTGACTGCACTTCCATTAGCTGAAGTAGTACTCGTTCCTCTTATCGCATTGACTGTTGGTGCAGAATAACTTCCATTTGTTATTCCTGTAAATCCTTTTGATGTTGCAGTTGCACTAAGACCTGAAGCAGTAGTACTATTAAATATTACATCATATGATGTATTGATTGTTGAATTATCGGTCCAATTGACTGTGACTGTTGAAGTAGTGGTTTTACCACCAAAACTAATGGTTTGTCCATTAGCATTACCAAAAGCTAATGTAGTTGGTGTTGTTGCACTCGTAATACTTACATTCGTATTACTTTGTGATGTAGAAATACTTGTTGCTGCTAATGGTGGTACATTTGCAAAATCATAATATTCTGATATTTGACCATCTGTAGCAATTCTTATAACATCACTATTAACACTACCATTTGCACCACCAATTTGATAAATCTTCATGTATTTGTTATTACCATTTGCTGGTGATGTTCCACCATCTGCTTGTAATACAAACAAATCTTCACCTTGTGCAGGTGCACCTGCAGTAGCAGGAAATATTATAACATCATTATTTGCTGGAACACTACTATCATTATAAGCATCTTCAGCAGAATTATGTGCACCTGTAAATGTAGTTGTGTATGTACCACCTCTTGCAACATATAATGTGAGTGTTTCTGGTACTCTAACTACGACTGTATCTAAATCTTCAAAACCTGGGTCTGGGTCTTGTGCAGTATTATTGTTATTAAATTTTACTTGTAGTGTTGCTTGATTACCTACACCAAGAGTACCAGTTATAATTCCTAAATTAACAACTAAATCATTTATACTGACTGGTGTGATATCTGCATCTGTGATTGCAGAATCTGAGACTGTTACTTCTCCCTCATCATTAATGACTGTTTGTGTACCATATCTTACAATTCTAAAAGTAAGAGTCATAGCAGTTCCATTGTTACGATATCCTTGATAATTTATAGATGTTGGTGATATAATAGTTACATTCTTTTTCGTTGGATTAGGAAATGATGAACCACCAGTAACCTTTGGATAATGTTTAACAAAAAAATTCATAGTACTTGTACAAGTGGTATCTGTATCATTTCCACCCTCAAGTGTAGTTACTAATTGGACTGTACCAGTACCTGAATCACTTGCACCTGAACCAGCAACTATTTGAGCATTTTGTGAAGTTGAATTATTTAAAGTTGCATTACCTGGGTCTGAAGTTAAACTATATGCGTAACTTACAATTGATGCAGCATCTGTTTCGTTTGTTGGGTCATTGAATGTAAAACTTGTACTCGTTGAATTATTTAATGAAGTTCTAATTAATTGATTACCATTTGCAATCACATTTTTACTATTAGAACCGACAGGAAAAACAATATAATTTCTTGCTCCGTTAAATCCACTATTTTCATCTGCAGTACTTGGTCCACCATTATCATCAACATATGAATTATCATTTTGTGCTAATACCTTGTACCAAAAATCTAAGGTGTTATTTGAATCTGCAGTAATCGTAGTAGTTGCACTTGTTGGTGAAGAGAATAAAGAATAACTACCACCCTCTGATGTTGCTCGGTAAACTTTATAATTTGCTGCATAAGTACTTGCACTCCAAGCTATTGCTTGGTCTCCACTATATCCACCTGCAGTAGTACTAAAGTTACCTGGGTCTGTTGCTGCTTTATCAATAATCACGATATCATATGTGGTACCAGTTCTTGCTTCTGGTAAATGTTCACCACTTGAATCTTCATCTCGTACAAACACATCATATAATCCTGTCTTAGTAACACCAACATCTGGTACATTATAATCAAATGCTTGTGCAACTGCAGTATTTTTTGTATTAACTAATGCTTGTCCATTAACATGAGATAAATTATGTGAATCTAAATCATCTAATTCATTTCCACTTGTAGTATCTGCAAAACAAAGTACTATATCAGCCTTTGCAATATTAGTAGAAGTAAAATTAACACCGAGGTCACCTGATGCTCCTCTTCTGACTGTTTGACTATCGGTGGTTAAACCCGTTAACGCTTGTTGTGATAAGACCGTAGTAGCAATAGTGACAGTAGCATCAGTAGATGTTGCTCCACCACCACTAACATTTACATCAAAATCATAATTTTGTGTGTTTGCACCACTTGTGAAACTACCTTGTAGAAATGCTTGACCAGTTCCACCCCCTGCCGATGTTGTGAAATCTCCAGGTGGACTCCAATTGTATTGAATAGTATCACCAACTGCGGTTGCAGTAAATGCTAATGAAGTTGCACTATGACCCGTTGGTGTTAATCCAGCCGAATAACTTCCAAACACATCCGCAGTAGTTTTACTATTATCCTCTACTAAACTTACAGTCGGTCTGACTGTTAAACTATCAGTTTGATTATTTGTTTGTGAATCATCTGCAGTTCCTGCAAAACTAATTGTATAAACACCATTTGCAGTACCTGGTGTTATGGATAAAGCATTACCAAAACCACTTTGTGTAGTTCCATTAAAATTACTACTAATTGTCATACCAGCATTATAACCAGCAGCAAGAGTTGCAGTAAAAGTTTGAGCAGAACCATTCACATTGACTGTTTTATCTCCACTCGTAGAATAAGTTAATGTAGGAAGAATATAAATAGCAGAACCAACACCGAATGCACTTACACCAGTTACATATTGTGCTTTAGGATATACTATTTCTCGTGAAGTACTTGTTGTAGGACTTGAATGTGATAATGTAAATGCTTGTGTTTCTGCTTCTGCAACATACAAAGAGTCAACTGATTTATCAGATTGAGCATCAAAGGTTGCATTAGCATTATTTGAACCATATCCTATTCTCATCGTAGCAGTTGCACCTTTTGATGTTGCACCAATTGTAACACTACTACCATGATTTACATTTTGTGGTGAACGAGATATACTTACAATTTGACGATTATATCGTACATCAACATTACCAGTTAAACCAGTTATTCGATTTCTTGTAGCTTGTGCAGATGGATGTCCTTGTAATGTTGCAGTAATTTGAACCACACCTGGTGTATTTGCTATTGTGAAAGTATCTTCTACATCTTCAGTAGCAGTCATTGTTCCACCATCTCCTGCAGTTACGCTAGTAGTACCTGTTGCATCTACATTTTGAATTGTACCCGCGGTTACTGTCCCATTAAGTGAAATTGCACTAACAGATTCATCTGAATCATCTACGAATAATGGTTGTGATGGTGAGAATGTTAACGCACCACCTGCAAGTTTTTTACGAAAGGTAAATGTTTCACTAAAGTTACTATCGAATGCATTATCATCATCCTCTACTTTAACTTTTAAAAGAGAACCCTCGTGAGTATTATCAATACTTACTGATGATAAGTTTTTATCAAATTGATTACTTGATTCATTATCAGTACCCTCAATATTTGAGTTTGTACCACTCAAAGTATTACCATTACTATCAACAATTGTAAACTTTGCTACTGATGCAACACTTGATTCTGCTTTTATACCTAAACCATTATCATCAACAAAAGTATCTGAGTTAGTACTATCATTAATAATATCACCACCAGTTCTACCCGTACCTCTAAATAAAAAAATATTTGAAAATTGACCTGGAAATGCTGCTGAATGAAAGTGAGATATTTTATCTTCATCACCTGTTAATAGACTTCTATCAACTGATACATTTGCTGCACTTGCTCCAAAAGAATCTGATAAAGCATCTAAAGATATATTTTGATTTGCTGAAATTGCACTACCCGAACTTTCGTTTTGTTCGTTTAGTAGTTCAGAAAATCTTAATTCACCACTACCTGGTAGAGCCATCTCTCAACTCCTCTACTTCGGATTTAAGTTCCTCTATTTGAGATTGTTGTTCTTTAACTGCTTCTACCAATAATGCTACAACCTTATCATAATGAACAACTTTAGATGATTTGTTAGCTCTTAAACTTAACTTTTCACTTACGAATGGTTCTAAACCTTTAACATCCTCAACCTCTTGTGCAATAAATCCTATATCGTGTCCTTTATCGGAATATTCATTCTTCCAATCAAACTCCACACCTTGTAATTTTTGTACTTTCAATAATGCATCTTGAATTGGATTTACATTTTCTTTAAATTGTATATCAGATATTGTAGCTGAGAAACCAACAATGTCGGCATCAGCATGGAACTCTCCACCATTCTTAAAAAGAAAATCGAAAACATTATTAACCATTAATCCGATACCACCAGTACTTGTATCGTGAAAAAATCCATCGCTAGAACTACCTAATTGAAAACCTGGGGAAGAAGTAGAACCATTAGCAGCTTTGACATATTCTTCAGTTTCAATATGACCAGTAGTTACTATGTCTGAACCAAGTGAGGTTTCATCTGTTGCACTTCTACCTCGAACTTTTAACGAACCCGTTACTACTGCTTCACCAAGAATATCAATTGTTTTTGGTTCATCTGGTGTAACACGAAAATATTTGTTAGCAGTATCTTCTAAATCACTTTCACCCAAGAAAACAGCTTGGAAACCTTTAGGTGATAACTCAACTGCTTTGTTACTTGGTTGGTGTTTTACAGCAGTTATATTTATTCTTGATTGTTCAATCTCAAGAGCTTTTGTACCAGGTTTAGTTGATGCACCTGTTTGATACTGATAATTTAAAACAAGATTATTATTTGTTGCTGAAGCATTTATTATTCTCCATTCGAATAGTTGGTCATCTTGTGCTGTTGTGGATTCTGCAGTTCTTGTAAAGGTTTTACTTGCTTGAAAATATTCATATGGTGATGTACCTTGTAAATCAAAACCATAATCCCAATCTGTAAAGAAAGAACCATTTAGTGTAGTGTTAGTACCTGATACATATGAACCATTAGTTTTATCAAATAAACCGACTTGTAAAGTATATGATGCAGTACCACTTACATATCCACTCGTGACTGTAAGTCCACCAAGACCTGCATCATCAGTTCTAATTCTAAATGAAAATGTTAATGAATGTTGGTATTTAGTACCTGGACCTGTTAATTTAGGACTTGTACCACTATCAGATGTATTTACATCTATTCCATTACTACCACTTACATCTGGTCCGACTGCTTTTACATAAGCACTAATATTTGTTGATGATTGTCCATTATCTACACTCTGACCTGTTTGGTCTAAACCACTATCATTATCTATTGATTGGTTTGGTGCATTATATGAAGAACCACCTGCTTTTAGAATAACACTTGCAGGTGTAAATGTAGGTATAATTTCTGCAGCAAATGAACCACTATTTAATGCAATCTTTGCAGGGAATGCATCATCATCACCTCGACCACCATCAATAACAACTTGTGAATCATTATCACGAATTGCAGTTTCATCAAGAATCCAACCAGCATTTGATGCGGAACCGAAGAAACCTGATGTTGCAGATATATCTCCAGCAAATGAAGCATTAGATGCAGCCATATTACCTGATGTATCTACAGAGAAGTTTCCAAAGTTCATTTGTATTCCACGATTACTTCCCTCGTTTATTGCTTGTATAAATTGTGAACCACTTCTAAATGAGAACTCACCACTACCACTAATGAATGCTCCATCACTACCTGACCATTCTCCACCAGTGGTTATAATTTCATCACCTAATTTTATAAATGTGTCTGCAGAGGATGCAGTAAACTTAGTTGAAACTAATTCTAATTTTTCTGATTTAATATCTAAATCACCATCACTAACATCAAATCTTATAAGATTTTTAGCATCACCGAATACTAAGAAATCTCCACCAGCATCCATATAGATACCAGCACTTGTTCCGTCAACATTTGCGTTTGCACTTGCACCTAATGTGATTGTTCCATTATCATTTAATGTTGTGTTTCCACCAGTGATTGTTGAACCACCAATACTCCACCCACCAATTGAACCTGCTCCTGCAGTTATCTCTCCTGACATTGTAACTGCACCAGCTGCAGTGATTGTCATATTTGTAGTGTTACTTGTACCGATTGTGATATTACCACTTGAATCAACTCTAAGTGCAGATTTGTCTGTAGCACTCTGTCCAACTATCATAGATGAACCAAAGTTTGCTAATGTTACCCCATTATCTCTAACGGTCATACCACTACTATCAATTAAAACATTTTCAGCTGTGGTTAAACCAATTGTTGCAGTAGAACCAAAGGTTGCAAGTGTAGTACTTGCATTTGATTTAATATCAAAGGAATCAGTATCAATACTTATGTGTTGACCAGTAGTATTTCCTATTGTTGATGTTGCTCCGAAAGATGCTTCAACACTATCTGTTCCACTATCATCTACAATTAAATCTACTGAATCACTATCTATAAAAATTCTTGATTGGTTATCTGCATCTTGTCCAATTGTTGTTGTGGCTCCGTAACTTGCAAGTGTAGTACCACCAGTTGTTTTTAAATCCATTCCAGCACCAGTCAATACAACTTGTGTTTGCATTGATGATGAACCAGCTTGTAACGCATCTATATCATCATTTAATGAACCTGTCAATCCAGCGATATCTCCACCAGTGACAGTAATTGCTCCGTTGAATGTTGCATCACCATTTGCATCCATCGTGATACCATTTGCAGTAGAACCAATTTGCATTGAACCAGGTTGGACTATAATTTTGTTATTTGAATCATTACCGATTGTCAATACATCATCAACCATCGTGATTAAATCTACAGAGCCTGATTTTAATTTTATAGAATTAGAAGCAATAGAAACATGATTCAATGAAGTTTGTCCTATTGTGGTTGTTGCTCCATAATTAGCTAATGTTGTATCTGCAGCTGCATTCTTTAATGCCATTCCAGCTGATGATAACACAACTTGTGTGGCCATAGATGAAGAACCTGCTTCTAATGCATCTACTTCATCACTAAATGAACCACTTAACGCATCACTTGAACCACTAATCTGTGAACCAAAATCTGAATCAAAGTTATTAATGTTAATTGTACCAGTTACTTCTAAGGTACTTCCATTCCATTTAATATGTCCACCTGCGGTATTACCAATTAATAATTTACCACTACCATCTACGAAGAATCCATTTCCACTAT
>MDSV01085337.1_pt1 | contig 16032 bp, 11 predicted proteins | sample 810851 | NCBI WGS metagenome assembly MDSV01 (sample SAMN05326640, study PRJNA326480) | marine metagenome | isolation source: seawater | place: Atlantic Ocean: North East | collected 2012 | reverse complement strand
GAAATGGAAATACTTCATCTTGCACAGCTATCGTCACAGTAATTGATACTATATCTCCAAATGCGATATGTCAAGATATAACTGTTTACTTAGACGTTACTGGAAATGTTTCCATCACAGCAAATGATATTAATGGAGGTTCTAGTAGTAATTGTGGAAATGTTAATGTCAACTTATTCGCTTCTAATACCAATTTCACATGTGCTGATATTGGAAATAATAGCGTTACATTAACAGTAGGTGATGGAAATGGAAACTCTTCTTCGTGTACAGCTATTGTTACTGTTATTGATTCAATAACACCTATATTAACTTGTCCGCCAAACATTACATTACCTAATGACCCTGGAATGTGTTCAGCATCTATTGTTAACATAGGGCAAGTATCATCTCAAGAGAATTGTTCAATTGCATCAATAACAAATAATGGTATACCATCAAATATATATCCTGTAGGAATAACAGATGTAATATGGACAACAAGTGATCTGAATGGAAATACTAGCCAATGTTTACAAACAATTACAATAATTGATAATGAAGATCCTATGCTTCCAGTTATTAATGATATAAATGTTGAATGTAGTGCCAGTATTCCTATCCCTGCAGCAATAGATAACTGTGCTGGAATTGTTTTAGGTAATACTACTGATCCTTTAATTTATAATACATTAGGATCTTTTATAATAAATTGGACATTTGATGATGGAAATGGAAATGTTATTCAATATGCTCAGAATATTACTGTAGATGATTCATCTGCTCCATTAGTCGAAGTACCCTTACCAGATTTTTTTGATCAATGCTCTGTTACACTGACATCACCTATTGCAAATGACGAATGTATTGGGCCAGTTATTGGTACAACTTCAACAATATTCCCTATCACATCACAAGGAACAACTGTAGTTACTTGGATCTATACTGATAATGTAGGGAATACTTCTTCGCAAACACAAAATGTTATAATTAATGATACAACACTTCCTGTAGTAGATTCAATAACACTACCTGATATTATATCAGAATGTGAAGTGAATACATTAACACCCCCAACAGCAACTGATAATTGTGCTGGTGTAATAATTGGTACAACAAATATTAACTTTCCAATAATTACCCAAGGAATAACACAAGTTACTTGGATTTATGATGATGGAAATGGAAATATTATTACACAGAACCAGAATGTTATAATTTCTGATATATCAGCTCCTGTTTCAGATATTATAAATCTACCAACTATAATTAATGAATGTAATGCAACAGTTATTGCCCCAACAGCAACTGATGCATGTAATTTAATTACAGTTATTGGAACGACAACTGATCCCGTAACATATACAAATCAAGGAACATATACTATAAATTGGACCTACACAGATGCTAGTGGTAATACTTCATTACAGACTCAGAATATAGTAATCAATGATATTACACCGCCAGTTCCTGATGTAACAAACTTACCTGATGTCACAGAAATATGTTCCGCAATGTTAATGCCACCATCAGCTACAGATAATTGCGCTGGAATAATAACAGGAACAACTTCAACAATATTTCCTATAACATCTAGTACAATTATTACTTGGAATTATGACGATGGAAATGGAAATGTTTCAACACAAGATCAAATTATTACAATTTCTGGAGTTGATGTTACAACAACAACTAATATCACTGAAATTATAGCAAATAACTCAAATGCAAATAGTTATCAATGGATAGATTGCAATAATGGTAATGTTCCTGTTGCAGATGGAACAAGTCAAAATTACATTGCTAAAGCAAATGGTTCATATGCAGTTGTAATAAATCAAAATGGTTGTGTAGACACTTCTGATTGTATAACCATAAACTCCGTGGGAATTGAAACAATGGCAGAAAGTAATATTAATATCTATCCTAATCCTGTTCTTGAAGGTATTTTTAATATTGTTATAGATGGAGAGATTATTAAAGACATAAAATTACAAGATATTCAAGGACGAATTATAAAAATCCTATTTTCAAATGGAACGGTTAATGTATCTAACCTAGCTAAAGGTAAATATTTTGTAAAAATTACAACAGAAACAAATAAAATAATAGTCAAATCAATAATTATTCAATAAAAAAGGTATTCAATATGCTTGGACTGAAAAAAATAAATAAACCACTATTAAACATAAATAGCGGTTTATTATTGACCATAATATACATTAGTATTTCGGGATTCAACGCTTTTGGTCAATGTACGCCTGATACTATTGCACCTAATAATACTCTTTTACCTAGTATAGAAGGAGAGTGTATAGTCGTACTATCTCCTCCTACAACAACAGATTTTTGTGATGGCATTATTACTGGTGTGACATCTGACCCCTTAATATATTCGTCTGAAGGAGACTATACAATTTCTTGGACTTTTAATGATCTTGCAGGGAATAGTATTATAATACCACAAACTGTCATTGTAGATGACACAACGAATCCTATTCCAACAATTCCATCTTTACCCAATATAAATGAAGAATGTCAGGTAAATTCATTAACTCCTCCAACAGCAACTGATAACTGCAGCTCAATAATTACAGCAACAACTTCAACTGACTTCCCAATAACTAACCCTGGTCTAACTACAATTGTATGGGTATATGATGATGGTAATGGAAATGTAATTACTCAAAATCAAGATGTAATAATTCAAGATATTACCAGTCCTATACCAGATATCGGAAACCTTCCTGACTTAACATCAGATTGTGAAATAATTAGTTTAAATGCACCAACTGCAACAGACAATTGTTCTGGACTGATTTTAGGAGCTACCTCAACATCATTACCTATTACAACACAAGGTACAACAACTATTATTTGGTCTTATGATGATGGAAATGGAAATATTTCTACGCAAAATCAAAATATAATTATTACAGATGTTACTGCTCCCATCCCAGATATTTCAACATTAAGTGATGTGAATTCAGTTTGTGAAGTAACATCTTTAAATGCACCTTCTGCATCTGATAATTGTAGTGGCTCAATTCTTGGGACAACATCAACTATATTTCCAATTACAACTCAAGGTATAACAACTGTCATTTGGACTTATGATGATGGTAATGGAAATTTTACAACCCAATCACAAAATGTAATCATAAATGATAATATCGCTCCAGTTGTAGATATAGCCAATCTACCTCCAATAATAGATGAATGTTCAATAACATCATTGACTGCTCCTACAGCAACGGATAACTGCGTTGGCTCTATTACAGCAACACACAATGTAATACTACCGATTTCTATTCAAGGAACAACAATTATTACTTGGACATATAATGACGGTAATGGCAACATAGAAACACAAGTACAAGAAGTTATTATTAATGACATAACACCACCTGAACCAACTGATATTATACTACCTGAAATAATAGTGGAGTGCTCTTTGGACTCTTTAATTAACCCTACAGTAACGGATAATTGTAATGGGTTTATTAGTATTACTAATGATGCTAATTTACCTTTAACATCAATTGGAAATAATACTATTACTTGGATATATACAGATGCAGTTGGAAATAGTTCAGCTCAAACACAGAATGTAGTAATTCAAGACATTACTCCTCCTGTTGTTGATATTTTAACATTACCACCAATAATAGTTGACTGTGAGCTTGTATCATTAATAACACCTATCGCGACAGATAATTGCGGAGGAGATGTTATAATCACAAATGATGCAGAACTTCCAATCATGATTCCTGGGGACTATGTAGTTACTTGGACATTTACAGATAATCAAGGTAATTCAACTATAGAGACACAAGATGTAACAATTAACCTCATTGAGGAATGTCTAGAATTAGTGACAGTAAATGATGTTATTACTCCAAATGGAGATGGATATAATGACTATTGGGTTTTAGAGAATATAAGTTATACCGAAGGATGTAATGTGAAAATATTCAATAGATGGGGCGCTCAAGTATTTGAAACAAATAACTATGATAATACTTGGGAAGGCAGATCAAATAAAGGTGAAATCTTACCTGAAGGTGTTTATTATTATATTATTCAGTGTTATAATGATATTAGCTTCAAAGGACATATTACAGTAATAAGATAAAATGTATTTAAAGTAATGAAAAATAACTTATTTATACTCTTCAGTTTTATACTAATTTCAAGTTTAGTTTACACTCAACAAATACAACAAACTAACCTCTACGAGTTTAACAAACTTAAATTAAATCCGGCGTTTGCTGGAGAAAATAATTGTTCAAAAATTAATATCGGTCATTTAGGGCAATGGTCTAGATTCAATGGGGCTCCTCAAATTAGCTATGTTAATGGAAGTTTTGAAGTTGGTAAAAATATGTCGCTTGGAGGTAAAATAACTCTTGATCGATTAGGGACTTTAACAATGTTAAATGCACAAGGGCTTTATTCATATAAATTGAATTTTGGAAAGCTGCACAATTTAAGTCTTGGTCTAGGAATTGGTATTAACCAAAATTCATTTGATTTTTCAGGTTCAACAATTCAACATGTATCAGATCCTTCCTTGAATCAAGAAAGAGTAAGAGGATCAACATTCTATTCAGAATTTGGTTTAGTTTATACTATTAAAAATTTTCAACTAAGTTTTTCTATCCCTAATATTATAGAAAGTACTTCTAAGTTATCTCCTACGATTTCAGGACTGTATATAAATAAAAGACATATGTTAGGTTACATAGCATATCGTTTTGGGGAATTAAACAAATTATCCTTAACACCATCTATTTTATATAAATCAATATGGTATAATAATGGTGATATTGGACAACACCAAATTGAAGGAAACTTACTTTTAAACATCAAAGACCTTATACAATTAGGTTTTGGCTATCGACATGAAACAGCTTTTCTAGGTAGGTTAGGTCTTAATATTAATAATAAAATACAACTAGCATACGCATATGAATTTGCTACAACAGATTTAGCAAAAGTATCATCTGGTTCTCACGAAATTATTTTTGGAATAAAATTATGTAATAACAAAAAACTCCCAAGAATAAATATTATATCGAAAAACACAACTGACACAGTATATGTTGAAAATCCTTCAAGTATTGACACGATGTATATAAATGATGTTAGTATTGATACAATTATGTTAGAGAAAGAAATTGAACAAGTAAAGTTAGAATATACAATATACTATGCTCAATCACAATATACGTTTGATGTAGAAAAAGAAAAAGAAGGACTATCTGAAATTATTGAATATTTAAAAGAAAACAGAGAAAAGTCCATTTATATAAAAGGATATGCTTCTGAAGAAGGTTCTGATTACTTAAACTTTAAGCTATCTGGTAAAAGAGCTAAAAGAGTGTATTCTTATCTACTTTCTCAAGGTGTAAATAGAAATCAAATGATATCGATAGTGCAAGGTGAAGTCGCTAAGCATCATGGAGAAGATTTAAAAGGAAGTCGAACTGAAAATAGAAGAGTAACAGTTATTTTAAAAGAATAAACTTATTCAGAATTTAATATTCCTCCTTTTAAATTAATCAACTGATTTTTAAATCCCTTTTGTTTTAAATAATCTATAGCATGCAAACTTCTTACCCCAGATTTACAATATACAATAATAGGATTGTTAGAAGGAATCTCATTAAAGCGGGAAGGTAAATCATTTAAAGGAATATGAATCCCACCTATATTTAATTCATTTCTCTCAAAATCTGTTCGAACATCTAATAACTCATATCTAAAAACCAGTTTCTTAAGTTCTTTTAATGTTATTTCTTCAAAATAATTAGATGAACAATTTTCATAATCTTCTTCTAACTCATTGATCTGGTTGTTCTCATTTTTTTGGAATTTAATAATTGATTGTTTTAGTGTAAGAGAATCAATTATTAATAGCTTCCCAGACATTATATCTCCGACTCCACAAATTATCTTGATGACCTCATTTGCTTGCATAGATCCTATTATACCAACCAAAGCTCCCATTACTCCAGACTCTGAACAATTTAGACCGTCTTTTAAATCTGTATTTTTTGGATATAAACAACGATATGTTGGTCCATTATTATAATTAAAAACAGAAACTTGACCTTCGAATTTATAAATTGAGCCATAAACTAACGGTATATTAACTATAATTGCAGCATCATTAACTAAATATCTTGTAGAAAAATTATCACTACCATCAACAACAATGTCATATTTAGAAAATAATTCAACCGCATTTAATTTTGTTAATTTTTGATTATATAAATCAAAATTCACCAAGGAATTCAATTTACATAATTTTCTACTAGCTACTTCTACCTTGGATAAACCTATATCTGATTCAGAATAAAGAACCTGTCTTTGTAAATTAGACTGCTCAACAATATCAAAATCAATTATGCCGATTCTCCCAATACCACAAGCAGTAAGATAACTTAAAATTGGACAGCCTAAACCTCCTGCACCAATAACTAAAACACTTGAATTCTTTAATTTTTGTTGTCCCGAAATACCAATTTCATTTAAAATGATATGACGACTATATTGTTTTAGTTCTTTAGCTGATAATTCCATAAATTAAAGCTTAACAAACTTTTTTTGCTCAACTTTACCTTCACGAATCAATCTTAAAAAATAAATCCCAGATTTAATTGAATTAACATCAATTCTATTATTAGCCAATTCTATCTTTATAACTTTTCCTTGAAGATCAATAATTTCGGCATATAAATTATTTTTTTTGATTCCTGAAATTGATAAAATTTTATTTACAGGATTTGGATAAATATTCCATTCTAGATCTTCATCTAATTGAGAGATACCAATAGTATTTAATGCCATTTTAACAGCGGCATATGCATTCACCTTACCCCAACCCCAAACAGTAGACCCGAAACTAGGTATCATACCTGTATCATCATCTTTACGTGATGTCTGAATAATAATATGTTTTACTTGTTCGGGAGAAAGATAGGGATTAGCTTCTAAAATTAACGCTACAACTCCTGCTGTTGCAGGTGAAGACATGGATGTACCACTAAGCGCTGCAAATGGATAATTTCTACCATTAAAATTTACAGATGTAACAGGATTATAAGAATCATCTGTATATGAAGAAATAGAAGACTTAACACTAACACCTGGTGCTGCAATATCAGGCTTTAAGGAATCTGTAATTAAAGGCCCTATACTAGAAAAATATGCTAATTGACCACCTACCTCAAATCCTGTCATAGTATAATACTCAGCAGAATATGCTGCTACACTAATAACAGAATGAGTACAAGCTGGTGCACCTATACCATAATCATTATCACCAGAAATATATCCTGGTCCAATAGAAGCAAAAGACATACCCCAATTACCTACATCATTTGTTAATTCAGTTACATTCCAATAATGTACAATACCAAATGGAGCAGTTGAAAGTAAAATTATTCTATAATTAGAAGAAGGTTTTTTTACTCTTAATCTCATTTGAGGACAATTATTTGTTGGATACATATCTTCTGCTGATAGATTGAAATATATAGTGTCTGAAGTTGAAGGGACAACAATAAATGAGTCAACATAATTAATAGTACTTATAGTATTATACCAAGGTGATTGTATTAATAATTGGTTTGATAAATCTAGAATTTGAATAGAAGAAGAAATTTCATTACCAATTTCTCCCCAAATGTGAATACTTTGACCCCATAACGTCTCTAAATTAGGATTAGAATAAAAGTTAACTCTTGTTTTAATAGTATCTCCAAAAAAAGATTTCTTTATATGAAAAGGTGTATCTCCATTATTACCTGCAGATGTAACAAAAACAACATTTTGATCTGAGTAAGCATCAATAGCTTGACTAAGTACAGAAGTTCCATCTAATGCATCCATATGATATAACCCCCAGCTCATATTAACAACTAGTCGTTTACCTTCTAGAATAGCCTTATCATTCATCCATTGCCATGCATCCAACACAGCACCTTCATCTACAAGAAATGTTGCAAATAAAAAATTACATTCAAATCCTATTCCTCGATATGGTGTGCCTCCACCTGAACCACCAGCAATACCTGCAACATGAGAACCATGGGTTGAATATGAATATATATTTGCAGTATCAACCGCTGCAGTAATTAAATCGTTAGGATTATTATACTCTGTTCCATAACTATAACCTACTGGAGAAGGACCAGATGTTTTATATTGATCCCATGCTGCTAATATTCTAGTATCCTGTAATAATGTATCATAAAACATCGGATGAGAATAGTCAAAACCCCAGTCTGTTATACCAATTATAACATCTTTACCTGTGTAACCTTTTGGAAGATCAAAGCCCTTCCAAACACTATCGGCTCTTGTAGCTTTTGGAACCTTATTTAATAACGGTTTAATTTTCCCTGCTATTTTAACATAGGAAAACTGATTACATGTAAGTATGTCCTCTAAATTATCCAATGGCCATTTAAGACTTAAAATATCATTTATTTTAGATCCTACCATAACATTTTGGCTCTCTAAATCGAGCCTGTTATAGCTTGAGTTTATCTTTGCAATTATCGAAACATATTCGACCCCATTGAATTGATATATAGGATATATTTCCTTCAACTCAAGTTTAGATTTAGCAGAATTTTCCTTCGACAATTTAAGAATCTCATTTATATCTCCCATTGTATTAACAGAAAATTCAACTTGACATAATCCAAAAAAAGAGAAAACGAGAAAAAATAGTGTTAATTTCATATTTTTAATTTAAAATAATTTAATTAGGGTCCTAGTTTAATATGCGAAGATTTTATTTGCTCGCCAATATAATAACTAGCATTGGCATTAAACTGATCTACATCTCCAGTAGTTAAATATGCTAAATTACTTTCTTTAGAACATCTAGACTCAATATCTTTATGTCTATTCAAATAATCAGATAACCTATCTGCAACAATTTGTCCTTGAGAGACGACACTTACATGTTTAGGAACTATAGATTGAATATATTCCTTAATAATAGGATAATGAGTACATCCTAGGATAATTAAATCCATAGTTGAATCTTTTTCTAATAAAATTTCAATATCATTTTTTATAATTTCTTTTCCCGAAATAGAATAATGCTTATTATTCTCAATTAATGAAACCCACATTGGACAAGCATGCTGATAAATTTTTGTTGAAGGGGAAAACTTATTAAGTTCCATAACATATGAATTTGATGTCACGGTACCTTGAGTCGCTAATAGACCAACACTATTACTTTTTGTTAATTCTCCTATAATTTCAGTACTAGGTCTAATAACTCCAAGAACACGTTTGTTAGGAGCAATAATTCGCAAATCTTTTTGTTGAATTGATCGTAATGCCTTAGCTGATGAAGTATTACACGCTAAAATAACTAATTCACAATCTCTTTGAAATAAATCTTTTACTGCTTGTAAAGTGAATTTATAAACCAAATCAAATGACCTTGTACCATAAGGTGCACGTGCATTATCTCCTAGATATATAAAGTCATAACAAGGTAGTTTTTCCTTTATATCCTTAAGAATTGTCAATCCACCATAACCAGAATCAAATACACCAATAGGACCCATATAATCAAAGCTAATAAAAAACCTATGATACAACAAAAAAGGCTATCTAATTAGATAGCCTTATGTAAATAATTAAAATCTTATTATTTATCCATTTTAAGAAGTTCATTAATAACATCTTTTGTAATATCAGTACCTGATTCAAAATATAATGTTACAGACTCATCTATAACATAATCTATTTTTAAACGCTCAGCTACAATCTTAACAGCCTTTTGAACCATTCCTAGAATTGGTGTATTCAATTCTTGTGAATAAGCCTGCATCTCGGAATTAAGTGACTGTTCTCTTTCTTGAAGTGCCTGTTGCTTCTTCATTAATTTTTCTTCTTCAATTTTAATTATAACAGGAGACATATCTGCTTTTCCATTTTCATACTTAGCATAAGCTTGATTGAAATCTGCTTCCATCTCTTTAAGCTCTTTTACTCCATTTGTCTCAAACTCTTGTAACTTAATTATTGCTGCTTTACGTGACGGTAAAGTATCTAATAATTTTTGTGAATTAACATGAGCTAATTTTGTTTGAGAAAATAAAGGACTTACTCCAAATACAACTAACGAGACTATTAATAAAATTTTCTTCATTTTTTATTCTTTTTTATTTATTTAACTGTGAATCCCATTTTCTTTAGGACATTATTACTTATATCATATTTAACATCGGCGAAAACTAAATTGCTTTGATTTGCTTTGTCAAAAACAAAAGCATAATTTCTTTTAGAGGCAACATCCTGCATAGCGTCATAAACTTGATCCTGAATTGGTTTTATTAATTCTTGACGTTTTTTAAAATAATCACCATTAACACCAAAACGTAACTTTTGCATTTGCATTGCTTCTAACTCTAATGTTTCTATTTCTTCTTTTCTTTTTTTCTTTTCTTCCTTAGGAAGAAGAACTTCTTCACGGGCAAAATTTTCTTTTTTCATGGATAGAACTTGATATCTTTGTTCTATTTCTTTTGTCCATCTATCTGCTAGTTTATCTAATTTTGCTTTAGCATCTGAATAAGCTGGCACATTAGCCAATATATAATCAGAATCAATGTAAGCGTACTTCTGACAATAAGCAAATGATATGCCAAAAATTAAACCCATCATTAAAAGAATTGCTCTCATAATTTTCAACTTTGTTTAGGGAACGGCAAAAATAATATTTTTATTGTGAATCAAATAAATTAAAGTTCACCTAAATTCATGCCAATTGTAAAATTGAGCTTAGGATGAAACCCTTTAGCATCAATATCTAAATCAGAAATACCTCCAAAACCAGATGCCCACGGGTCCAATTTGTCAAATCCAAAACCATAATCTAGTCCAAGCATCCCAAACATTGGTAAGAAGACACGTATTCCTATTCCTGCTGATCTTTTAACATTAAAAGGGTTGAATTTTTCAAAAGATGGATAAGAATTCCCAGCTTCAACAAAACCAATGACAAAGAAAGTTGCAGAAGGGTTTAATGAAATAGGATAACGTAACTCTAATGTGTATTTTGCGATAAGTGCATCACTAGCACTTGAACTTACAGAGCCATCTTCATAACCACGTAAAGCTATAATTTCTCTTCCTCCAATTTGATTTGTTCCTGTTAAGCCGGAACCACCAAGAGAAAATCTTTCGAAAGGTGTTAAACCTTTTGATTTATTATAAGCTCCTAAAAATCCAAAACCAACTCTAGGCATCAATACTAGTTTCTTATCATTTGTAAGTGGGAAATACCACTCACCTGTAATTTTAATCTTATAATATTCTAAATATTTATATCGCTGTTGATTAGAAAAACTATCATAATTATCAGTTCCATCAAAATATGAATATGGTAATGTTGACTTTGCAGTAAACTTAATATTAGAACCATTTTGAGGGTATATAGGTGCGCTTACACTACTCCTCTGTAATACATATTTTAATGCAATATCGTTTGCGTGACCATTAGAAAAAATTCCAAACCTAGTATCATCAATAACATCATAATATTGATAACTCAACTCATAATAAGCCTGGAACCAATCATCAGGCCATTTCTTTCTGCGTCCAAAACCAATACCAACACCAGTAATAGAAAGACCTGCATAATTTTCATTTGACCTAAGATAACCATTACCTAATCCAGTATGAGTAGCCCATAGAGTTAATGAATTTGGTTTTTTACCACCAAGCCAAGGCTCAGAAAAAGATAAATTATAGCTTTGAAAAAATCTTCCGCTAGTTTGGGCTCTAATTGATAATTTTTGTCCATCCCCACCTGGTAATGGAGACCAAGCACCAGGTTTGAAAATATTTCGCATAGAAAAATTATTAAACGTTAGACCTAATGTTCCAATAATACTTCCTCTTCCATTTACTCCTGTTCCTCCATAACCACCAGAAAGTTCGATTTGATCTGATGATTTCTCTACAACCGTATATTCAATATCTACTGTTCCATCTTGTGGATTGGGGAGTGGGTTAATCTGAAACCCTTGCTCATCAAAATAACCTAATTGGGCAAGCTCTCTTTGAGTCCTAATTATATCATTTCGATTAAACAAGTCTCCTGGTTTAGTTCTAATTTCTCGACGAATAACATGATCATTTGTTTTTGTATTACCATTAATTATTATACGTTTAACACGTGCTTCTTTTCCCTCAATAATTCTCATCTGATAATTTATGTAATTATCTTCTACACTTGTTTCGACAGGAACAATTTGAAAAAACAAATAACCTCTATCCATGTATATAGACGAGATGTCTCGACCATCCTGACTCATAAAAAGGCGAGTATCTAAAAGTTCCTTATTATATAGGTCCCCTCGTTTAATACCAAGAACAGTATCGAGAAAAGATGAACGAAATTTAGAATTTCCAATCCATTCAAAATCACCAAAGTAATATTTTTCACCTTCATCAATATTAATATTAATATTTAAATTTCTTCGGTTTTGTAAATAAACTGTATCAAATATTATAGCAGCGTCTCTTAACCCTTTAGAACCAAATTTTTCTAAAACAGCTTGTTTATCCCTATTGTAAGCTGTCTCTGAGAACTTAGACCGCTTAAAAAACCTCCAGAATGCCTTTTGCTTGGTGTCTTTCATTGCAAGACGAAGTTTCCATGTTTTAATTGATTTATTACCAGAAAAAGTTAACTTGCCAATCTTGACTTTAGGGTTCTTTATAATATTGATAACAAAAATTTCAGAGTTATTCATTAAATTATCCATACTACTTTGTATATCTACAGTTACAGAATAGTGGCCTTTTTCTCTAAAATATCCCTTGATTTTACTCTTTGTTTCAAAGACTAAATTTTCTGTTATAGTCTTACCAGAAAAAAGTAAAATTTCTTCTCTTATTTTATCGGCTTCTCTTCTATTTATACCTGTAAACTTAAACCTAGAAAGCTTATTCCTTGATTCTAATTTAATTACAAGATATATAACGCCTGATATTTCTTTTTCTGCAAAAATTTCGACATTAGAAAAAATACCTTCATTCCATAAATTCTTGACTGCTTTTGATATTTTTTCACCAGGAATTATTATTGATTGTCCCTGACGTAAACCAGCTAATAGTTTAATTGCATTATGATCATAGTTATCTGCTCCATCAATACGAATTTGACCAATCTCATATGTCTTTGGTCTTCTATAGTCAATATCTAAACCTCCAATTTTTGTTGGACCTTGAGCAAAAGAAAATCCTATAATTAAATATAAAAATGATATTATTAAGTGGATTTTTTTTCTCATATATTTTCCGCTATTTATTCAAAACTTTCCCAAACCTTCTCTCCCTAGATTGATAATCTATAATGGCTTCATACAAATCTTTCTCCTTAAATTCTGGCCAAAGAACATCTGTAAAATATAATTCAGAGTATGCAATTTGCCAAAGTAAGAAATTACTAACTCTATGTTCTCCACTTGTTCGAATCAATAGTTCTGGATCTGGAATATCTGATGTATTCAACTCACTTATAATCAATTGTTCATTAATTTGTGGAACTTTGATTGAGCCTGATTCGACTTTATGAGCAATTTTTTTTACAACATCGGTCAATTCCCATCGTGAACTATAATTCAAAGCCAAAATTAAGTTTAATCCGCTATTATTTTTAGTTTTAATACATGCTTGTTCTAATTCTCTCTCGCAAGAAAGTGGCAATCCTTTAACATTTCCAATAGTATTAATCTTAACATTATTTTCATGAAGCTCATCAATTTCATTCCCAATAGTACGAACCAATAATTCCATTAAGCCATCTACTTCTGATTTGGGACGATCCCAATTTTCGGTTGAAAAAGCATATAATGTTAAATACTTTAAATTAATTTTAGTTCCTGCTTTAATTGTTTCTCGAACAGATTCAACTCCATTATTATGACCAAATAACCTATCATAACCTTGTTGATTTGCCCACCTTCCATTACCATCCATAATAATAGCAATATGTTGAGGTATATTCTTTGTATCTATTTGGTCGAAACTATTCATTTACATAAATAAATAACTAAAGTACCAAATTTTATAACTATAAACGATTATCTTACTTTAATAAAAAAAGGGAAATGGTAGACCAACTCCCTCTATTAATTTTTAATTATATCGATTTTACTCCGCGAGAACAATAACTTTATTATTTAACATTTCCATAACACCTCCATTAATTTGAATTCTGATAAGTCGATCATTAGAAGGGTCTACTTGAATTAATTTACTAGCGTCACTATCTTGTTTAAATGAATTTAGTAAGTTAACTTTTATTTCTCCTTTTGAAAGGGCGGAAATAATTGAAGAGTGATTTTGTAAAACTTGAAAAATTCCATCTAAACCTGGAAATTTAACAGCTTCGACTTCTCCAGAAAATATCTGTAACTCAGGTGTTATTATTTCTAAGTGCATAAAATTATTTTTTAACATTAAGCCTCAGCTAACATTTTTTCTCCAGCTTCAATAACATCTTCAATACCTCCTTTTAAATTGAATGCAGCCTCTGGATACTGATCATATTCACCATCAAGTATGCCATTAAAAGCTTTAATAGTGTCTTGGATATCAACTAATACTCCTTTTAAACCTGTAAATTGCTCTGCAACATGAAAAGGTTGAGAAAGAAAACGTTGGACACGACGTGCTCTATGCACAATTAGTTTATCTTCTTCAGATAATTCATCCATACCTAAAATTGCAATAATATCTTGTAATTCTTTATAACGTTGTAAGGTAACTTTAACTCTTTCAGCACAATCATAATGCTCTGAACCAACAATCTCAGGAGTAAGAATTCTTGAGGTTGAATCTAGTGGATCTACAGCAGGATAAATACCTAACTCCGCTATCTTACGAGACAGTACTGTTGTTGCATCTAAATGCGCAAATGTATTGGCTGGTGCTGGGTCAGTAAGGTCATCTGCAGGTACATATACAGCTTGAACAGATGTGATTGATCCATTTTTAGTAGAAGTAATACGTTCCTGCATCTGTCCCATTTCAGTAGCTAATGTTGGTTGATATCCAACAGCTGATGGCATACGACCTAAAAGAGCGGACACTTCTGATCCAGCTTGTGTAAAACGAAAGATGTTATCAACAAAGAAAAGAATATCTTTCCCTTGACCTTCTCCTTCTCCTTCCCGGTAATACTCAGCTAAAGTTAATCCAGATAATGCAACACGAGCACGTGCTCCTGGAGGCTCATTCATTTGACCAAAAACAAAAGTAGCCTTTGACTCCTTCATTTCATTTAAATCAACTTTGGAAAGATCCCATCCGCCTTCTTCCATAGATTTCATGAAATCTTCTCCATATTTAATAATACCTGATTCAAGCATCTCACGAAGAAGATCATTTCCTTCTCGGGTGCGTTCCCCGACTCCTGCAAAAACAGACAAACCACCGTGACCTTTTGCAATATTGTTAATTAGTTCTTGGATCAAGACAGTCTTACCAACTCCTGCTCCTCCAAATAATCCAATTTTACCTCCTTTCGCATATGGCTCAATTAAATCTATAACTTTAATTCCTGTAAAAAGAACCTCAGTAGAGGTCGATAGATCTTGAAATTTTGGAGCTTCACGATGAATTGGCATACCATCTTCATTTTCTATTTCATTGATACCATCAATAGCCTCTCCAACAACATTAAATAAACGTCCTTTAATTTTATCTCCTGTTGGCATTTTAATTGCAGAACCGGTCGACGAAACCTCCATTCCTCTGGTAAATCCATCAGTAGAATCCATAGAGATTGCTCTAACGGAATTCTCACCTACATGAGCTTGAACCTCAAGAACAACACGTGTTCCATCTTCTTTTGTTACAAACAGTGCATCAAAAATTTTTGGGAGTTCAACTCCTTTTTCGAAACTCACATCACAAACAGGACCTATTACCTGGGATATTTTACCTTTAATATTGGACATTATAAGTTGTTTTATTTAAAATTAATTTTCTAAATTTTTG
>MDSV01160754.1_pt1 | contig 16033 bp, 10 predicted proteins | sample 810851 | NCBI WGS metagenome assembly MDSV01 (sample SAMN05326640, study PRJNA326480) | marine metagenome | isolation source: seawater | place: Atlantic Ocean: North East | collected 2012 | reverse complement strand
TTAGTATTATCTAAGTACCCTACAACTACCCCTGCACAACTACGAAAATATTTTAGAGATATAGCAGTCTCAAGCGTTACCCTTAGTGATAAGGTAGTACAACCTGATAATTCTAAAGGTGACTATGGTGACAGAGACTATATGCACCACCACACATCGCAGAACTCAAACCTAAAGATTACTTATGTTAATCCTGCGTTGAATTACGATACATCTCAAATTTCTGATACTACAATCTCCTATCCTACAGAGACTTATGTAACTCCTTCTAGTTCAAGTAGTAGTAGTAGTTCAGGTTCAACTTCTAACGATGGAAATATAATGACAACAACTCAAAAATTAAAAGCAATCAATTCTATGCTAGGTCATATTGGTGAAGCACCAGTGAATAGCATAAGTAATGCTAATTTACCAGTATCGGTATCAACAGCTATTAATGTACTAGATGAAATATCAAACGAAGTTCAATCCGAAGGTTGGCATTTCAATACAGAGATAGAGGTTAAATATACACCTGTAGATGGAGCTATTACTTTAACTAGCGACATTATTCAGTTTGACCCAGTAGATTCCTCTTTAGATATTGTTCAGCGTGGTTCTTCTTTATTTGATAGAAAGAACAACACTACAACCTTTACTAAAGATGTAACAGTTAATCAAATTCGTTTACTTACCTGGGATAGCTTACCTGAAGTAGCTCGTAGATATATTACACTCAAGGCATCAAGAATATTCCAAGGTCGTATCATAGGTTCTAAAGAACTTGAAGCTCTAATTGCTCGTGATGAATACAACGCTAGGGCTAACTTACAAGAAGCTGATGGGCGTACTTCAGATAGGAGTATGTTTGACAACGATGATGTATCTTACAGAATAGGAATTAATCGTAACTACGATAGATAATGGCATTATTAAATACTTCTCTCCCCAACCTTATTGGTGGTGTTTCTCAACAACCTGACTCTGTTAGATTTGAAGGTCAGTGTGAAGAGCAAACAAACGCTATCAGTTCTGTTGTAGATGGATTAAGTAAAAGACCTAATACTCAACACTTAGCTAAGATAGTATCTTCTGCTATATCGAGTAACTCGTTTGTTCACTTTGTTGATAGAAGTGATGATGAGAAGTATGTGGTTATTCATGAGGGGGCTACTATTAAAGTATTTAATTTAGATGGCACTCCTTGTTCTATTAATAGTGCATCTTCATATACTGCATCAGGGTCGAGCTATCTTTATTCCGCTACGCCTAGACAAGACCTAAAAGCTCTTACTGTAGGCGATACAACCTTCTTATTAAATACAACTAAGACTGTAAATGCTAGTTCTAGCAATACAAGTGTGTTAGAGAAATTTGGAATTTTTACTGTTAAGCAAGGCGATTTTGAAAGAGAGTATAAAGCCACTGCTGATGTGTTAGCTGCTAATGGTGCAGTGACAGCCACTAAACACGCTTGGTTTAGGTCAGGTAATTCAGCATCTAGTAATTCAAAAAACTCTAACTCCAATGCAATTTCAAGAGCATTACATCTTCTTATGGGTACGAGTTCTTCTTCACACGCCCATACTGAATTTGAAAATACTAATCATGATGAATATTCTACTGGTGGTTGGGATACTTATTTCGGAACACCTGTTGTAAACCAAAATAATATTTATCTTACACTTGGTGGTTCAGGGACAGATTTTAGATTAAGAACCGAAGACTCACTGGCAAACACTGCACTGTCAGCAGCTTATAAAGAAGTTCCTAGTATAACAGATTTACCCACTCATAATAAAAATGGCTTTCGTATAAAGGTACGAGGAAGTGCTGAAATAAATGAAGATGATTATTATGTTAAATTTGAAACAGTAAATGGTTCAACTTATGGTGAAGGTACATACACTGAGACTGTAGGTTTTGGCATTTCAGAAGGAGTTGATAACGCTACGCTACCCCATAAGTTAGTTTGTACTGCTCCTAATACTTTTACATTAGCTGAAGCAACCTACACAGCAAGGCAAGTAGGTGATGACGACACTAATCCACAACCCTCTTTTGTTTCACCTGATGCTAATACACCAAGAACAATAAGTAATATTTTCTTCTTTAAGAACCGCTTGGGTTTCCTATCAGAAGATAAAGTTATTATGTCCGAAGCTGGTGAACCTTATAATTTCTTCAGGACTACAATCACAACTCTCCTTGATAGTGACCCTATTGATGTCCAGGTGTCTAGTCAGAAAGTTACAAACTTAAAATCAGCTACAGGTTTCCAAGAGAATCTTATTTTATTCTCTGAGAACTCTCAGTTTGTTTTAAAGGGTGGAGACTTACTTACTCCTAAAACTATTTCAGTTACACCTGTAACAAACTTTGACTCAGCATCATCAGTAAACCCTATACCATTGGGGGCTTATATGTATTTCCCTTTTGAGGGTGGGAGCTTTACAGGAGTGCGTGAGTACACTGTTAATGCTAGTACAGATGTGTATGACTCCACAGAAATTAGTGAGCATATACCTACCTACATACCTAAAGATTTATTTATGTTTGCTGGTTCATCTACCGAAGATGCACTAGCTATGGTTAGCCAAGAAGACAAAGGCTCTATATTTGTATATCGTTTCTTCTTTAACGGACAAAAGAAACTACTTAGCTCTTGGTTTAAGTTTACTTTAGATGGAGAGATACGAGGTATTAGTTTCTCTAAGTCAGATTTATTTATTGTATTAGCAAAAGGCACAGAGACACATCTATTAAAGATGCCTTTTGATGCAGGACTTAAAGATGATGGAGTAAGTCACAATACTTACTTAGACATGAGAAGGTCTGTATCTGTTGCTTCAGGAGCTACTACTATCGATTTATCTAGTTTCTATACTCCTGCTGATAATGCAGTAAAGGTATATACTACAGATGGAGCTTTAATACCTTCAACTAATAGTGGAGCTACAGTTACACTTACGAATGGAGCTTTAAGTTCTTCAGGTGCTACAAGTGTTTGGGTAGGAATACCTTACACAATGACATACACTTTTTCTAAGCAGTTATTTAAGCAAGCATCAGGTCAAACTAAGACACCTTCAGCAGGTGGTTCTATGATGATTAAGAACTGTGCAGTGTTCTATAACAATACTGCTCACTTTGATGTTAAGGTAACTCCTTTACATAGAGACACTTACCTCAATACTTTCAATCCAAATATAATCAATACAACCAATATCGCCTTGCAACTTGACGATGGGTTCTTTAGAGTTCCTGTGTTCTCTAACTCAGAGGATACTACCATTACGATTGAGAATAGCTCTGCATTACCTAGTAATTTTCAGAGTGCTGAATTTGAAGTAAATGCCCACCAACGCTCAAGAAGATTCTAATTTAGTTTACCAGCAAGGTAACTACAGATTAATAAAGGCACAAGAAAGCCATATTGATGTAATCGCTTCGTCTATGCGTGAAGCAGACCAAATAGAAGTGATGTGTATGGGGAAGACTCCTGAGTCAGCCCTTAGACAAGCCTATGCACAAGACGATATTACGCTTAGTATTATTGATAAGAATGATAATCCTATCGCTATGTTAGGAGTAGGTCAGATATTAGATATGGCTTATATATGGATGTTAGGTACTGACCAAGTACAAGAAGCATCTTACTCATTTCTAAAAGCATCAAGAAAAATAACTCAATCATTAACGAAACCTTATGGAGCAACTTTTAACTATGTTCATACAGAAAATCAAACAGCTATTAGATGGCTTAAATTCTGTGGGGCTAAGTTTATCCGAAAACTCTATTTTACTAATCATCCCTTTTACGAATTTATAATAACTTACAGAAATAAATAATTATGTGTGTCCCTATAGCAGCATTAGGCATGACAGCCGCTACCACCGCATCGGTAGGTCTCGGTTTAGCTTCAGCAGGACTTCAAATAAGAGGTCAGCAGATACAAGCCAAAACCCAACGAAAAGTTCAAGAGAACGCATCTAAGGTTGAGCGTCAGAGATACCTAAATGAAGTATCATCACTGCGTACACAACAAGCACAAGAGCAACTAGCATTAGCTCAGAAGTTACAAGCTAACAAAAAGAAAGCTATGGAAGCACAAGCTACTGCTAAAGTATCAGCACTCGAAGCTGGTGTCTCAGGTATTAGCGTGGATGCACTCAAGCAAGACCTATCTCGTAAAGAAGCGATGTACAATCAATCAATAGCAACACAATCACAAATGCTTGATGTACGAAGAGAGCTTGCACTTAGAGACTCAGGACTAGGCTTTACTAATAATATGCTCCGTATCAATAAACCAATCGAAGAAGTAGACTACGCAAGTGCGTTAGTCGGTGGAACTAAAACAGGTCTTTCAACATATCAAGCACTTAAATAATGGCTAAGAAACAAACTTTAAAATCACTTCTCGGAGGTTCTGACGATAGAGTACAAGTCAGCTACGACCCTTCAGAGATTACCTTATCTCCCACTGTTCAACAAGCTAGAGGTAGCTCTACAGTTGTTCAAGCAATGCCTAGAACTAACCAAGCGTTGAACTTTGCTAATGCTCTTAATCAAGTACCACAAGTCATGGGGCAGATGAAGAACATAGGGCAAGCACAAGCCCTTGAGGACTTCTCACAACTTAGTTCTGACGAAAGAGATGCTGCAATGGCTGACGACAAAACTATATCTAAATGGTTAGGATATGATAAAGCGTTCCAAGAAGAACTTGTCAAAGATTACTTTGTTCGTAATCAAAAAAGTATTACTAAAAGATTTACTAACTTAGCTAACAACCCAGCACAATATGAAAGTGACCAAGGGTTTGATGACGCAATTACCACTGAGAAAAATACATTAATAGAAGAGCTTAAAAGTCAGTTCGGTAAAAATCCTAATCGTGTGTTAGCTATCAATGCGTTTGGCGACCAAGTTATGACTAAGGTTATTGGGGCGACTACTGAGATGTATGAAACCAATAAAATTAATTATGCTTTAGATATAAAAGGTTCACATCTTTCTGACCAAATCAAAGAAGGTGTAGACCCCTCAACAGCATTTAAAGTATACCTTGATGATATTAAATCTATAGGTGATGTTGATAATAAAAAAGCAAAAGAAGAATTTGTAACTAATACCTTTGCAATCGGTACTGAGCTTAGAAATAAAGGACAACATACAAAAGCTGCTGAAGTGGTACAAGCTGCTCTTGATTACCAGTTCTATAAAGGTGCTAAAGTATCAGGTGAAGAACGAACTAAATTATCAAATCTTCTTGAAGGAATACAAGACGATAGAGACTCTACAAGCACCACCACTATTAATCAAGCATCTGCAAGAATAGCAGGACTGTATGCTTCTACTGCTCAAACAATGTATGGAAATAATGGTGAGTTGTCAGAAGTAGAAGAAAATTCTGTCAAACAATTATTGACAAGATTAGACCCACAAGTTGCTGGTATTGAAGAGTTTATACAAGAACTATCTAATTTAGATAATGGGCGAGATAGAGCAAACTTACTACGATTGAAACTACAAGAGATAGGTACAAGTGCTGATGCGTCTGATTTCACCATGGATGTTTACGCCTTGTCAGGTGATAATATTCTTAATAGTTTAGGAGATTTAAATAATCTTAGCCCTAGAGCATTTACTGGTATTAGTGATGAAGAGTTATCACAACTCGAAGGTGCAGCGTCAAAAGCATTTAAAGATTTTCCTGACTTATCTGCTAAAAACTTTATGACTTCAAATGGCTATGGCGATATTAAATATATCCCTGACAGTATTTTATCAGCGTATAATGAAGCCCATCAAACTGACTTCCTTGATACAATACCTGCTTACGAAAATCTTAAACCAACATTCGTTAAGAATATGATAGATGAAGCATTCTTATCTGTGGATTCAGGATTAAGAGCGTCTGAGTTTTCTGATAGTGCTAGTGTCTCTGCTGTACAAATTACAATGGAGGTACAAAGAGAAATAAAAGAGTATGCAACAACTTTAGTAAATGAACCTGACATCAATAAAAGAAATGAATTGATTACTACTCGTTTGAATGAGTTGTTAAAAGAAAATATTGCTGTTGAAAGAATGATATTTGAAGGTGAGTCAATCTTTGAAAAATCAATAAAGTATGGTGATATTAAAGTAAAGGAAGGTTTAGGACTACCTTCAAGACCTGGAGACAGAGAGGATGTTCTAAATAGAAAAGCCCCACAAGCAGGTACTATTGGAGGTAAAATAGAAACAGGTGTTGAACAAACAACTGGAGACTATGAGCATCTGAATAAATTAAACAAGTTTATTAAAGATGGCTTCCGAGCAAACATACCAACCCTTACTGACTACTTTGATAAAGCATACACTGACATGAGAGCAGCTAATGATACACAAGCTCTGACTGCCACTATGTTAGCTTATGGTTATCCTAGCTTTGATACCTTGGCTGCATCTGATTTAGAAAGAACAAAGCTAAGACTTGCTGAAGTTAGACTGTTTGGAACTCCTGAAGAATTTGTATCAATAACTGATAACTTCGGTGAGGTTCTTGAAAAGATAACTGAGGATGTAGATTTAAATGACGAGGAAACTGAAACATTTGAAACAATGGTTTCTTTTGGAATTACCGATATAGAATCTTTTGATTACTTTAGAACAGTACAATCTGATTTATTACTTAATCCATGACACAACTAATAGACTCTCAAACTTTCTTTGATAAAAGAAAAGAGCAACTAAATACTCCTAAAACAGATTATAATTTAGATTATATTCCTGCTGAAGTTATTGCTTACAAGAACTCTCTAAACGAGCAAGCAGCCGAAATCGAACACGATACTAACTACGCTGCCTTAGGTGGAAGTATAGCTGTTGAATTAGGTGGAGGACTTTATGCTTCTCATAAACTAAAAACAGGTAAACGATACTTAAATTCATTAAGAAACACTAAGTACGCTATGAATATCTTTAGAGGTATTCAAGCAGCTAACACAGCAACTGCTGGTAAATCTTTTACACCTTGGGGTGCTGCTGCACAGATTGCAGGTTATGGTATAGCTGAAGCTGGTATATGGACTGTATCAAACTTTGCAGGGCAAAAAGTAAGACAAGCATTTGGAGTTCAAGACCAATACTATGCAAGTGAAGGTATGTCTGCTGCTTTATTTGGTGTTATTGCTGCACCAGTAGAAAAGACTTTTGAAGCTGCTAAAATAGGACAAAAACTAATGCCCAATCAATTTAAGTTAAATGATGGGTTGGTTGATTTAAAAGCATGGAAAGGGCGTGAGTTCTTTGTCAATGGTACAAATAAATTTATAAGTGGTGCTGTTCTTGGTCTAACAGAATCTGCGTTTCGTCAAGAAATAGGATTGATGTTAAATGAAAGAGAAAATCGTGATGTATATGATTATCTCATTTCAGGTGGCGTTGGTGGCACACTCAACTCTGTTCTTGGTATGTGGTCAAAGACAGGGGCATGGGGTAGAAGCCAAGAATCTACTATGTACTCTAGAGTTAAGAAAAGTGTATCTGACCAAATAGCTGAGATAGATGCTCAACTTAATATCAAAGCCACCTCTAAAACAAATCGAAGAGCTTTAGCTAATAAGAAGCGTAAACTTAGACTAAAGAAAAGTGAATTAAATGGTGTCCTTGAGATAGTCAACGATATGGAGCTAAAGTCAAAATCTTCAAGTGAAGTTGCTGCTACACAAGAAGTAACTCCTCAAGGTGAAGTAAAACAAGCCGAAAGACTACCTCTCGAAGAAACAGCTACTACACCTATTAAATTTACAAAACAAAGTGCTAGAACTTTTCTTAGTGAAATCGAAACAGGTACAGGCAATATTAAGAATGTCGTAAATAAAAACCCTAAATTAAAAGAAGCATCTATCGTCAATGTAAGAAAAAATCATGGGGATACTGTACGAGTTTATCGTGTTTATACTCTAGGTGATGGGGGCAAAATGCGACCTGATGAGGTTGTAAGTGTTACTTTAAACCCATCAACTGTTAGAGCCTTAGATGGTTCAATGCCTGAAGCGTTAATTTCTAATAAAGGAACAACAACAGGTCAAAGAGTATTTAGGGCTTATGATGTACCTGTCGAAAATGTTGTAGCCGATGTTAAGTTATTGGGCGATGAAGCTATTAAAACACTTAACCAAAAGTCAATAAAAGGAAAACGAAACAAAGTAAGTATTCAAGATATACAAGATACTATTGATAGTGAAGGTGAGTTAATAGTCGATTTAACAGGAATTAAACCCATTAATGAAACAAAATTTGGAGGGGGACTTGAGCGGAAAATTAGAAAAGGGGCTAATTTAGTACCTAAAAATAAACTCGAAGAATTTATCGAAGAGGATATAAAATATAAGGGTTATACCTTTAAAAATAAAGAAGGGAAACCAACTAAAGATATAAACGAAATTCTTGCAGCGAGGGATAATAACAAGGAATATTTTGAATCTGTTGAAAAAGTAATTCAATTCAATAAAGACTTCGGAATAGATGCCCCTACTACACCAGGAACTATCGATGACTATTGGAGTAGCTTAAATAAACATCTAAATGAAACTAGAGACTTTAGTATTAAACCAGTAGGTGCAGACGACCCTAATAGATATTTAATTATCGATAACAAAACTAACAAACAAGTTGGTCGTGTTGAGCGTATAATCAAAGATGGTGAAATAACTTTTGACCAAATTGCAGCTAAAGATGCTGATGGTAACTTAATAAAAGGACAAGGTTTAGTTGATACTATTTATGACCATGATTTTGGTTATGTTAATAAAAACAACTTATCAGGTAATGTAGAACCAGTTAGTAGAAAAGTTTTAAAAGAATTTGATAAACGAAGTGACCAAGTAGATATTGTATCACGAACAGGTGAGAATGTTGCTGATGGTGTACAGATAAAATTTAAAGGTAAGCAAGCTAAAGATATTGCAGACACACCTACAGAAGGTTTGACTGCTACACAAGTAGATGACTTACTAGAAGACTTTGAAGCTACTTATCAAAAGGCAGTCGTTGATGGAGAAGAGTCTATCGTTGCTGAAACACTTGTTGATAAAACAAGACGCATCTACGACAATGCTGATTTTGATATGGAGAATATCTTAGATGATATTGGCAAGAATCCTGATAACATCACTCCTGAAAAACTTACCACTCTTATAGATAAGGTAGATATTCAAATAAAATTATTAAATGGCATCTATGGGCGTTTAAATGCACTCGGTGGTCGTGTTGTTCGCATCAATAACAAAGACCTATCACCAACTGCTAACTCGACTTTCTCACAAGCTACTGAGCTTACAGCAGAATCTCTTTATCAAATTAAGAAAAGAGCAGAAGGTATGCTAGGTAAGACTGATGATGAGTTCATTACTGAAGCAAGAAAGTTTGTAGCTAAAAAAGACGATACCCCTCCCCTAACTGCTAAAGATGATACTCCTCCTGTAGTTAAAAAAGAGACACCAGGAAAGGCAGAAGGAATTGATAGTAAAGACGCTACAGATACAGTAGATGGTGTATCTAAGTCATTAGAAAAGCGTATTGCTAAACTTCAAGAACAACTAGAAAGTTTATACCCCAACCTTGGTGGTAAGAAACTTACTATGAAGCAAAGGGGTCAAAAGAAAAAGATTGATGAAGACCCTAAAGTAAAAGCGTTAAAAGCAAGTATAGCTCGTGCTAAGAAATACAAAAGAGAAGCTGACAAGATTGTCGAGTTACAAAACGAAGCAGCTAGACTAGCTAAAGTTTCAGAGCGTGATGTACCTTCTGAAATGAAAGCAGAAGTTACTGGTAAGAAGAAAGAGAAAGCCCCTGTTCTTAATCCAAAACTTGATGACCTTAAAAAGCAAATAACTGCTGCTAAAAGATTGTTTAGACAACGATTAAAGAAAATAGTTGATGACGAAAATAGATTAGCTCAACAACAACAGAACGCTGAACTATTTGAAGAGATATATAGTTATGTAGCTCGTGAAGCAGAAATGGAAGCGATAAGACCTTTCTTCAAAGGACTTAGAACTGTTCGTATGCTTCGTAAGTTAGCTATGGTTAATTCGTTGACTTCAGCCCAAGCTGCTGTTCCTACAGGATTATTTGAATTAGTGAAGTTATTTCCTAGAGCCTATGCTTCAAAAATAATGGCATTAGGAAAAGATAACACTACACAAAGATTAGCTCTTGCTGATTTTGAAGCGTACTTAGAAGGATTTAAATTCTTAACAGATAAGAATAGTTTTGGTCAATTATTCAAACACGCTCAAAGAACATTTAAAGAAGGGCGTGACCCTAACTACAATTCAGCTACACGCTTTGATGATGAGACTTTTGTAAGTAGAAATATCTTACCTACTGGTACTGCAAAGATTATGAGAGATGCTTCTGCAAGAGCAAGAGAAGCGTCTATCGGTCAAGAAGCAACAGTTAATTGGATTAAAGAAAAACTAAGACTTGGTAAGTTCATGGAGTTTATGTCGCTTGGGGCTAGAGCAATTATGGCTACTGACGCTGGTTTCAAAAGACAACTTCGGTTTGCTAACGCTCGTGCTGAAGCAACTAAGAAAGCAATCTTGGCTAATCCTAATAGTGCAAACTATAGAGAAGAAGCTGATAAAATTATGGATGCCTGGACTAAAGATAAGAATGGTTTAGGTATTCTTGGTGACATCGAAGAACTTGCTGATGGTAATAGATACATTGATGAAGCTCTACTTATGACTGCTCGTACTGATAATGTACAAGATGTAGCAAGAAACTTTACTGAAGAAATATTAGTTCGACCTATCACAAAAGTTCTAAACGATGACTCCACAAAAGTTGGAAATCTAATTGGTTCAGCCCTTGAAGCACTTATGCCTTTCTACGCTGTGGGTGTCCGAAGTGTATCTCGAATGGTTAAAACAGCGAACCCTCTTAGAGGTTTAGGATTTTTGGTAAACCCATACGATGACATTATCCGTAGACTTGAAATAGAAGAAGGTAAGTTTAAAATTCTAGTTAAAAATAGAATGAAGCGTGGTCAGACTAAACAAGCTAACCAAGCTGCTACCCAAGTTAGACAACTCAAAGAAAGAATACGAATAGCTGAAGGACGAAGAGTAAGACACAACAAAGAGGTTCTTACTGATGTTATTGTTCAAGCAAGTTTTGGTTCAGCAGCTTTTATAGCTGGTTACTATGGACACGCTACAGGTACTAATGCTTGGATGACTGCTGACCAAAAACGAAAGAACCCAAACAAAGGTGCATACAAAATGTTTGGTATGGATTACAGAGCAGCAGTACCAGTAAACTTATTAATGGCACTTGCAGCCGATGCTGGTAATTTTATGCGAGCTAGAGAGCAAGGACAGGTTTCTAAAAAGATGGGTGAGCTACAAGTTATGTTGAACTCAGCAGCAGCTACCATGGCTGACTTACCTTTAGCTCAAGGTGTTAAAGATGTTCAGAATATCTTTAGAGAAAACCATGACTTTGAAGCATCGGTTTCTGAAGTTGTAAGTAGTTATATACCAATACCTTCACAAGTTAAAAAGATTGTAAGAAAGATTACAAGTGGAGATTCTATGGCTGACTTACGAGGTGGCTCGTTTGCTGACAGAAGTATTTACCATATCTTTGGTATTGCCCCTCCAAATAGAAGAGTGGATATACTAGGTCAATTCAAAGAAAGTACGAAAACTTGGGGTCACACTATAAATCGTTTCGCAACAGACAAAGAAATAAAATATCAACCCTATCAAGAACGCATTGCTTCTGACCACGATGCAGTGTTGCAAGCTGACCTACCAAAGAGTTTAGATGGAATACCTAGAGGGCAAGATATGTCTAGTTTTATTGATGAAGATGGTAGAACTTTACATCAACACTTTGCCCTTAGATTACAGCAAACAGATATTGTTGAGAAAGTAAACGAGTTTGTAACAAGCCCCTCATTCTTCGAGCTTTATGGTCTTACCATAGATAATGGTGAGAGTAGTAAGAACCAAGGATTAGTGGCAATGAAGTCAATGATTAATAGTTACTACAACCAAGTAAAAGCTGAAATGCTAAGTGATACTTCATTCCTTTCACGCTTTGTAAATGACAAAGATGAAAACCTACAAACACTAATTGAAACAAACAAAGTTGTTAATGAAATCAACTTTCCAAAACCTTTATAATTTTAACCCCCTAATACAATGGCAAACTCCTATGTTGAATATACAACCGCAGGCAGTGGAACAAATGGTCTCGGTCAGACTACCTTCACTGCCCCCTCTAAGTTCCTAAGTATCAATGACATCCGAGCAAAAGGATTAAATGGTAGTACATGGACAGAACTAACAGTCTCCGCAAGAGGAACTACAACAGTAACCTTGAGTGCTACACCAACTTCTGGTTCTTACTCAACGGTTCGCATCTATCGTGCAACCACAAGTCAACAGATAATAGACTTCCAGGCAGGTGCAAGATTGGCTGAGAGTGACCTTGATACTGCTTACAGCCAAGGACTGTATGTTGCACAAGAAGTGTCTGAGGATGCAGGGGCAGTAGGAACTTTGACTACAGGAGTTCAGAATATAACTCTAGGTGGAACTACAAGTGTTACTAACCTAACAACTACAGGCATAGTTCAGATACCTTCAGGTACAGACGCTAATCATTTTTATAGAGAAGGAACATTTACACCTGCTATAACTGCCGATGCAACTATGGGAACAGTAGGTTATAGTCACCAAAGAGGTTATTACACTAAAATAGGAAATCGAGTATCGTTTGACATTTATTTGCAATATAGCATGACAGGAGAACAGGATGTTCAAGTGTTTGTAAGTGGTCTTCCTTATACATCTTCAAATGCAAATAGTGGTAGATATGCAGCGTCCGTTACTGTTGGACAATGGTATAATAATGTTACTAAAGACACTTTTATTTCCCCTAATGCTTGGATAAATCCTAACTCAACACGCATAATTCTAGCGTGGAATAATGGAGGAACAGGCGAAGGAGTAGTAGATAGTGACTTACAAAGTGCAGGTAGTGTAGCAAATATATACTTAACAGGCTCATACCAAATCGCATAAAATGGAATCACAACACTTCCCCTCTCTTGTCGGTTTCATAGGTATCCTCGGCACTCTTACTCTAGCAGATGTAAATATAATCGTAGCTATCTTTGTTGGTCTAGCTTCGTTCATATATTTAGTCGTTAAAATCATAAAGGAATTAAACAATAATGAGTGATAAATCTTTAAAACTTAACAACTTACAGGATATTCTTATTGACGAGTTCATACTTCGCATTAAGAGTGGTAATGCAACCCCAAGTGACCTTAACGCTGCTCGTCAGATGTTAAAGGACAATAACATATCCGCTACAGTAACTAACGATAATCCTATGAATGAGCTAGTAAAAGTCTTACCATTTAAAGATGAAGCTGTAGACCAGGTAATACGAGCTTATAACGAATAACAATGGAAGTCCCTGAACAGTTAAAGGATTTTAGAAACTTCCTTTATATTGTATGGAAAGAACTTAATCTTCCTGACCCAACCCCTATCCAATATGAGATTGCTACCTTTATGCAATCAGGAGACCGCAGAGCTATTATACAAGGTTTCCGAGGAGTTGGAAAATCGTGGATATGCTCTGCTTTCGTTGTACACCAACTGCTCCTCGACCCAAGCAAGAACATACTTGTCGTCTCGGCTTCAAAAACTAGAGCAGACGATTTCTCTACATTTACGCTTAGGATTATCCATGAACTTGACATTCTCGAACACCTCAGACCTAAAGCTACTCAAAGGTTTTCTAAAATCTCCTTCGATGTTGGACTTGCCCCAGCTAGTCACGCACCCTCAGTCAAATCGCTTGGAGTTACATCACAGCTAACTGGTTCTCGTGCAGACATCATAGTCGCAGACGATGTGGAAGTACCCAACAATAGTGCTACACAAACAATGCGAGATAAGCTATCAGAACAAATAAAAGAGTTCGACGCTATCCTAAAACCCAACGATGACTCTAAGGTATTAGTTCTAGGTACACCTCAGTGTGAGGACACAATCTATTATAAGCTATCTGAGAGGGGCTACAAGACTCGTGTGTGGACTTCCCAATACATCACCCCCAGTAAGAACGAACTAGCCTATAACGGCACTGTCAGCCCCCTTTGTGTGGATACCGAGAAAGAAGGCGATACAACCGAACCCCTAAGATTTTCTAACATAGACCTAAGAGAACGCCAAATATCCTATGGCTCTGCTGGGTTTGCTATGCAGTTCATGCTCGATGCTCGCCTAAGTGATGTCGATAGATACCCACTGAAACTTAGCGACCTTATCGTTACACCTATAGATAACGAGGTAGCACCTGAGAAACTCGTGTGGGCTGCTTCACCTGACCTTGAGTACGATGGTAGTGTTCCTAATGTAGGACTCTCAGGGGATAGATATTATCGACCTATGACCACTGTAGGTGACCACATCAAGTTCACTGGTAGTGTTCTTAGTATTGACCCATCAGGTCGTGGTAAAGACGAAACCGGTTACGCAGTCGTTAAGATGCTCAATGGTACACTATTCGTGCCTGAAGCTGGTGGTCTAAGCGGTGGCTATGATGAGACTACCCTAAAGAATTTAACCATGATAGCTAAAGAACACAATGTTAATGCTATCATAATAGAATCCAATTTTGGCGATGGTATGTTCGTAGAACTACTCAGACCCATACTTAATAAGGTTTATCCCTGCTCTATCGAAGAAGTCCGTCATTCTAAACAAAAAGAACTACGAATAATTGAAACCCTAGAGCCAGTAATGGCTAATCATAAACTCGTGGTTGACCCTAAAGTAATACGAAAGGACTACGATAGTTGCAGTGGATATAAACCTGAAAGTCAACTAAAGTACCAACTGTTCTACCAAATGTCTCGTATAACAAGAGATAGAGGTGCTATAACTCATGACGATAGATTAGATGCTCTATCTATGGCTGTAAGCTATTGGGTAGAACAAATGGCTCAAGATGCTGACCTAAAGATTAAAGAACGAAAACAAGACCTAATTAAAACAGAACTCCTAGATTTTGAGAACACATTTTATAAGAGAAATAAAGGTTCACTAAGTGTTAATAAGTGGATTTAAAGTGATAGTCATAAACATATCAATATCAAGGACTTACAAGACAGAGGGAATAGGAGGGCTAGATTAAGACCTATGGTACACTTAAAGTGTCAATAAGTGAACCTAATAATCGACTATGTTAATAGGTTTTTATTATTACTATTACTATTGAGAGACTTTAAATATATGGATGAAGAAGAAGAACTACTATTAACACCTATAGAACAAGCTCAAGCTATCCTTGGTGAACACTTTGAGAACTACCTAATAGTGGCTTCTTCAAAACCCCATGAGTGTGATGTAGAGTATAACAATAGCTTCGCTGCTATAGGTCTCTGTGACATAGCCCAAAAGGTAATTACTGAAGGTTTATTGCCCAGTGCGGAAAATGAGGTTGACATCGTGTGGGATGATGACATTGATGAAGAAGAAGACTTTATGTAATAATGTTTGTGTTATAATCATATGGTGACCTCTTGGGGATTGTGTGTTTTCTCCAGGGGGTCTTTTTTTCAATGATTTTAAAAGTTATAGTTTGGAGAATATTATCAATTATTATTTGTACACTCATAGCTAGACTTTGGTTTGGTGATTGGAGTGTTACATTGTTTGGTATATTCATCTCCTTCTTTATGACAGGTGTACACTATGTGTTTGAAAAAGTGTACCCATCGAAAAGCCCTTAGTTTTGGTGCAAAAATCTGAAAGGGTATACGCATATATGGGGAAATTTTTGCTCCCCTTAGGGGGGTTCTTTATGTATATGGGGCTAGTTTTGTCCCTAATTATACAAGGGGTGTATTACTAGCTTGGCTTGCATTGGATATTATATTTATTGCTAGGGGTTCTAAGGGGCTTTATTGATTGTCTTTTGATGTGTTTCTTTTGTGTTGTTTTGGGTGTCTTTCTGTCAAT
>MDSV01015766.1_pt1 | contig 16037 bp, 15 predicted proteins | sample 810851 | NCBI WGS metagenome assembly MDSV01 (sample SAMN05326640, study PRJNA326480) | marine metagenome | isolation source: seawater | place: Atlantic Ocean: North East | collected 2012 | reverse complement strand
TTTACCTGCTCCTAAAGCAGAAACAATAGGGGCGTGATTGTTTAAAATCTGAAATGAACCATCAATTCCAGGAAGAGCAATAGAAGTGATTTCTCCTTCGTATACTTTACTGTCTGGTGTTACAATTTCTAAATTCATTATAAAATGTTATTGTTTAATTAACCTTTGTTATTGTCCATCATCTTTTTTCCTTTCTCAATTGCTTCTTCAATCGAACCAACTAAGTTGAAAGCAGCTTCTGGGTATTCATCAACCTCTCCATTCATAATCATGTTAAACCCTTTAATAGTATCTTCAATAGGTACTAATACACCTGCTAAACCTGTAAACTGTTCAGCAACATGGAAAGGTTGTGATAAGAATCTTTGAACTCTTCTAGCTCTATGTACGGCTAATTTATCTTCTTCAGATAATTCATCCATACCTAATATTGCAATAATATCCTGTAGCTCCTTATATTTTTGGAGTAAAAATCTTACTTTTTGAGCCGTATCGTAATGTTCGTCGCCTACAATTTCGGGTGTTAAAATTCTGGAAGTAGAATCCAATGGGTCAACGGCAGGATAAATTCCTAGCTCTGCAATTTTTCTTGACAATACCGTAGTAGCATCTAAGTGGGCAAACGTTGTAGCTGGTGCAGGATCCGTAAGATCATCTGCAGGTACATAAACCGCTTGAACTGAGGTGATTGAGCCGCTTTTAGTAGAAGTGATTCTTTCCTGCATCAATCCCATTTCTGTTGCAAGTGTTGGTTGGTAACCTACTGCCGATGGCATACGTCCTAAAAGTGCTGACATTTCGGATCCAGCCTGGGTAAATCTAAATATATTATCGATAAAGAAAAGGATATCTTTTCCTGCTCCATCTCCATCTCCATCTCTGAAGTATTCTGCTAAAGTTAGTCCTGATAGAGCTACTCTAGCACGAGCTCCAGGAGGTTCATTCATTTGTCCGAAAACAAATGTTGCTTTGGACTCCTTCATAACCTCTTTGTCAACCTTGGATAAATCCCATCCACCAGCTTCCATAGATTCCATGAAATCGTCTCCGTATTTAATAATACCAGATTCCAGCATTTCCCTAAGAAGATCATTTCCTTCACGTGTTCTCTCTCCTACACCTGCAAATACAGAAAGTCCACCGTGACCTTTTGCAATGTTGTTTATTAATTCTTGGATAAGTACCGTTTTACCAACACCAGCTCCTCCGAAAAGTCCAATTTTTCCACCTTTAGCATAAGGTTCAATTAAGTCAATTACCTTAATACCCGTAAATAAAACTTCTGTAGCTGTAGTTAATTCCTCAAATTTTGGTGGTTCTCTATGAATAGCATAACCTCCTTCTTTACTAACAGTATCTAATCCATCAATCGGATCACCTACAACATTAAAAAGCCTACCATATATTTCATCACCAATTGGCATTGTAATTGCAGAGCCTGTTGCAGTAACTTCTAAACCTCTTGATAAACCATCTGTTGAATCCATGGCCACAGCTCTAACTGTATCCTCACCAACGTGACTTTGTGTTTCAAGAATAATTTTAGTTCCTTTTTGATTTGTTACTTCTAAAGCATCAAAAATATTTGGTAATTCTCCAGATTCTTTATTGAAAGAAACGTCAATTACTGGACCAATTACTTGTGTGATTTTACCTGTTTGAGCAGACATAATTATGTTCAGTTTATAAAGATTTGTAACACCGTATTATGCGTGCAAAGGTATAGCTTTTTCTTTTATTAATGTAATTATACAGGATAAATTTATTTGCCTAATTTTACTGTGACCATTAGTTGGTTGAAATTAGTTCGTTACAAGTATAAAAAGGTGAAGGTTTATAACGGTTTTTCTAGTTATTCTGTCGTTAAAAACGCAGTGGTGACAATTGGTGCATTTGATGGAGTTCATGTTGGACATCAAAGCATTATTAATCGCATGTTAGGAATTGCCCAACAGCATAAAGGAGAGGCTGTCCTAGTTACCTTTGATCCTCATCCAAGATTGGTTCTTCAAAAAGACGCAAAAGTTAAATTGTTAACATCGATAAAGGAGCGAATTAATTTGTTGAAAAAAGCCGGGGTTGATCATTTAATCATTATTCCATTTGACAAAAACTTTTCTAATTTAACTTCTTTAGAGTTCATTAGAGATGTATTGGTTGAAAAAATAGGAACAAAGAGACTTGTTATTGGTTATGATCATCATTTCGGTAGGAACAGAGAAGGATCTTTTGATCATTTGATGAAGTATGGTCCTATTTATGGGTTTGATGTGGAAGAAATACCTCCACAAGAAGTAAACTATATTAACGTTAGCTCAACTAAAATTAGAAATGCTATTCAAGAAGGCGATGTTGTAAAAGCGGCAGAATACATGGGCCATCCCTATACAATTGGTGGTTTAGTAATAAAAGGGGAACAAATCGGAAGAAGTATAGGTTTTCCCACTGCTAATATTAAAGTTGAAGAGGTTAATAAATTAATTCCAAAAGAAGGAGTTTATGCTGTTAGAGTGATACACGATAATAAAAAATTTTCAGGTATGTTAAATATAGGTTACCGTCCGACGGTTGGCCGAGATAATCAGTTAAGTATTGAGGTCCATATTTTTGATTTTCAGAAAAATATTTATGGAAGACAAATAACCTTAGAGATTATTAAACATGTTAGAAACGAAATACAGTTTACAAACGTTAATGATTTAAAATCACAACTGGAACGAGATTTGATGGAATCTAAAAACATTTTAAAAAGCGCATGAAACAGGTTTTAGTTATTATTTTTCTTTTTTTTTCTGTAAATATCTTTTCTCAAAAACTGTATTCTGATTCAGCTTACAAGAGAATAGCTCCCTGTGTTAAGATGTCTGAGGCAATTGCTGATTCTGGAGGGGTTACAAAGTTGATTTTAAAAAAGAAAAAGCTGATATCTATTCCAAGAGAAATATTCAAGATGACAGAGCTTGAGTATCTAGATTTAAGTAAAAATAAAATTGACTCTATACCCAAGGAAATAGCCAACCTTAAAAATTTAAGGGTTTTAATTCTTTCAAAGAATAAAGTAAAAAAAATTCCAGTTGATCTGTATGGATTAAAGAAGTTGAAAATTTTAGATTTAAGTTCAAACGATATTTCAAAATTACCAAAGGGTATAAAGGGCTTACTTCAATTGGAGGAGTTAAATTTATGGAATACTAGTGTTGATAACTTACCGATTGATATTGATGAAGTCGGTACATTAAAAGTAGTTGATATGCGGGGCGTTTTGTTGAGTTTTGAAATTCAGGAAGAACTATTGGAAGCACTTCCAAAGGTGAAATTATATTTAAGTCCACCTTGCAATTGTGGTTTTTAATAGCACTTTTTGGACTTAATTTTCAAGTTAAATCTGTCTGTTACGAGGATGAAATTCAATAATTTCACTTCTTAGGAAATCTTTATCTAAATGGGTGTAAATTTCGGTGGTAGTAATCGATTCATGTCCTAGCATTTCTTGTATAGCTCGTAAATCTGCGCCTCCCTCTAAAAGGTGCGTAGCAAAAGAATGTCGAAATGTATGAGGGCTTATTACTTTTTTAATGCCGGATACTTGACATAGTTTTTTTATGATGGTAAAGATCATTACTCTTGTTAGGCTTGACCCTCTTCTATTAAGGAATAGAAAGTCTTCTTGACCGGATTTGATTTCTTGATGATTTCTAAAATGCTGAAGATAGAGGTTGATTTCTTTAATCGCTTTTTGACTAATAGGTACAAATCGTTCTTTTTTTCCTTTTCCCATTACCTTAACAAAGCCCATGTCAAAAAACAAATTTGTAATTTGAAGATTTGTTAATTCTGAAACACGAAGCCCACAACCATAAAGAGTTTCTATTATAGCTTTGTTTCTCTGTCCTTCATTTGAGCTTAAATCAATTGCTGAAATCATTGTGTCAATTTCTTCTAAAGAAAGTGTGTCGGGGAGTTTTTTTCCTGTTTTAGGCGTTTCTAAAAGTTTAGAGGGGTCTGATTTTATTAATTCTTCGATAAGTAAAAACTTATAAAATCCTTTTATGCCTGAAACTATTCTTGCTTGACTTGTTGGACTCATTCCAAGATCTGAAATCCAATGAACGAATTTTTTAAGATCGGTTAATTTGAGCTCCTCGATTTTTTTCCTTTTTTTTAAAGAGGCTAAAAATTGATAGAGTTTATCTAGGTCTCTTAAATATGCCTCAATAGAGTTTTCTGACAAACTTTTTTCTAGTTTTAAAAATACTTTGAATCCATTTTTTAGTCCAACTGACATTAATTTAAACCTCTTTTATCTTTGATTAGGTCGTATGCCTCTTGTATTTTTTGAAATTTATCCTCTGCTACTTGAACATGGTCTTCTCCTAAATGGGCAACTTTATCTGGGTGATGTTTGATGGCTAATTTTCGATAAGATTTTTTTAAATCGTTATCAGAGATGCTAGAATTAACGCCAAGTATTTTATAGCAGGTGGATAAGGAAGGGCCACTTTGATTTTTATGTCTTTGTTGTTTATGATAACCACTTTCATATTTTTGCTGGTATTGATTGTATTGTTGCGTAAACATAGCCTGCATACTTCTAAATTCAAAAGGATTAATTCCAATGCCATTACTGATTCGTTCGATCATTCTTAATTCTGATGTATGAATCTCTCCATCAGCGGCAGCTATTCCAAAGATATATTGAAGTAATAATCTCTTTTCAGCAATCCGCATATGATATCTTATTTGTTTAGCAACTTCATCAATAGGTATTTCTTGTTTTAAAACTTCTCCAAGAACTTTTATTTTCTCTCTGGTAACCTCTTCTCCAAAATTTTTAAGAAAATATTTTTTTACAAAATCTAATTCTGATTTAAGGATTTTCCCATCTGCCTTCATCACTGCTGCAGAAACTACTATTAAAGCGGCACTAAAATCTCCTCTTTGCGTTTGTCTTTTTCCTTTTCCTTCAATTTTTTCAGATTGAAAAACAGAAGACCCTCCTTTGTCTAATGCACTTCCGATGGCAAGTCCTATAATAGCACCAATGGGTCCTCCCCCTAAAATAAAACCTAATCCAGCTCCAACTATTTTTCCTAACATTTTATTAAATTTAATTCAAATTTGTCATTGGGTGTAATATTTATAACTTGATACAGCAATGACCGAATGCTAAGATATGAAGAATCATTTTGTGCTTTTTGATTTAGACGGAACTCTAACTGATTCATCTAAAGGGATTGTTAATTCAATTTTATACGCATTGGATAAAATGGGCGTGAAAGAGGAGGATAGTGGCCGTTTAAGATCTTATGTCGGGCCATCTCTTAATGAAACTTTTCGAAACAACTATTTTTCGAACGACAAGGATTGTCAGCAAGCTATAAAACTTTATAGAGAGTATTATGCTAAAAAAGGAATTTTTGAAAACACCCTCTACAAAGATATTTTACAAGTCTTGAAAACAATCACGGATAGTGGAGGAGTTATTGCTCTTGCAACTGCAAAACCAAGTTATTTTGCAAAAATAATTATTAATCATTTTGGAATTAATAACTATTTTAATTCTATTGTAGGTAGTCACCTTCGTGGAACGAGAACTGATAAAAATGATATTATTTTTGAAGTTTTGGATCAGCTTGGATTTCCTGATTCGAAAGATGTTTACATGGTCGGAGATAGAAAATATGATGTTTTGGGTGGCAAAAGCCATGGATTAAAAACCATTGGAGTTGAATATGGTTATGGTACTGATGGAGAGCTTTTAAAAGCTAGTCCCGATTTTATAATTCAGTCTCCTATTCAAATTTTAGAATGTTTGTAGTTATTTTCCGATCAGTAGTCTAAAGTCATATTCAAAGCCCTTAGAAGGAGATTTAGCGTTGTTGTAAACAATATCTCCAATTGGTCCAATAAGTAGATACTTTGAAGGTTTTTGCCATTGATTCGTTTCTTGCATTCTAAAGTCCGGTATTTTATAATCTAAAAGGATTTTGTAATCAAAATTGTAATGATATATATGATCAATGTCGTCTTTTATTTGTTCAAGAAAATTGTTGTAAATTTTAATATCAATGTCTGTAGAAATACAAACTATCTCTAAATTATCTTTGTATTTATTTCGTAAATAATTAATTGTTTCAAATTCATTTTTAAAGGATACATCCCATCCTCTAAAAAAGCACAGGTAAACATATTTCCCTTTGTAATCTGATAAATTAAAATTAGTTTCATCATATTTAATACTTAGTGCTGGAGCAGTTATTCCAACTTCTAAGTGGGTTATTTTGTTTTTTATATTTTTAGCGATTTCTTTGTGGGTCGGATGAATAGTCGTTTCGATTAATTTGTCTAAAGTTGCTGTTAGGTGTGACTTTCTGTAGTAAAAAACTTCTGATATTTCTACCAACCCTTTTAGTAAAATAAGCTCATTTAATTCTCTGTTTTCTGCTGTGTTTGGGCTCACTTCAATTAGCATTTTATTTAGATTGGTTTGAAGCATGGCTTTATGAAATGGGGAATTATCATCGCTTAAGATATTATGCTTAATATTTCCCGAAAAAAAAGCATTTATGACATGCATACTTTGAACATTATTTGAATAATTGGTATTGGGTGTGAAATGGTGTTTAATAAAATCATTTCTAAATTTCCGCATTACAAACATTTGCATTTCGGCAATCTTAAAGGATAAATATTTTTTAAAGTAGGCGTTCTTTTCATTTGAGTATACTTGTTTAATGCTATCTGTAAATAATTTCACAGATTTATAATTTTTTCTTTTCATTGCATTATTAAGAAGAAATTTTGAACAGGATCTGTCTAGAGTATCAATTAAGTAGTTTAGTTCACCTTTAATAGAGTTTCTTATTATTGCTTTTTTTGAGTCTTTTGCAAAAAATCCTTTAGAATTAGATAACTTTTTCAAAGCAGCCTCTATGGAAATGAAATATTTTCCTCCCGGTTCAATAAATAAGGTTCTTTCTACCTTACCGAGCTTTAAAATAGCAATATTAGTTTTTGAGTTTTCAAAAGTCAATTTGAAATTTCCGTTGGCATCGGTTTGTGATTGTTTTATGCGCTCTTTTTTGTAAGTTATAAAGTCATTTACGATCAATACTTCAACAGGAGAGTTAATATATTTCCCGCCCTCTATTCCTATTATATTACCTATTAATGTAGTTTGGTTGGCAAAACAATCAAGTATAGAGAGTGTTAATATGAAAATTAAAAAATTACGCACTAGTCAGGAATTCATTTAACTCGTTTGGCAAGAACTTTGAAGCATCACCACCATTTCTTAGTATATCACGAATGATTACGCTGTTTATTGCCTGGTATTTTGCATCAGTCATAAAAAAAATAGTCTCAATAGAGGGCTCAATTTGATTGTTTATAATGGCGATGCTTTTTTCATACTCAAAATCTTTACCATCACGAAGTCCTCTTATTATAAAGTGTGCATTATTCTTTTTGCAAAAATCAACAGTAAGTCCTTTGAAACTTTCCACAGAAATTTTTTGATCTGAGTTAAAAACAATTTTAATTTGTTCTATTCTTTCTTGAAGAGAGAAGTAGTTCTTTTTTGCATTATTTGATCCTATTGCGATAATGATTTTATCAAATAAGGGAAGTGCTTTTCTTATAATTGCTTGATGACCTTTTGTTAACGGGTCAAATGAACCAGGGAAAATAGCAATTCTTTTCTGTGACATATTTACAAGTTAAATATATAAAGTTATAATTTTGATTGGATCAGATATCTTTGTGAGCATAACAATGTTGAAACTATTCCTTTTTCTATTTCTACTCAAATAGTTCTTTGAAGTTATAGTTTCAAAAAAAACGTTATTCGAAAATACTTTTAAGAAAGTAATATCAATTTATGCATTCACAAAAATAGAAAAATTCACATTTCCATATCTTCTTGTTTCCTTAAATTTTTCATGTTTAATTATTGTCTGTTTTGAGTGCTCAACAATCAACCACCCTCCTCGAGAGAGAAGGTTTTCGTCAAAAACTAATTTTGGTATTTCAGGTATTTTATCTAAATCGTACGGAGGATCAGAAAAAATGATGTTATATTTTTCAGACATAGCCTTCAAGGCTTGGAAAACATCTTTTTTGATAGGGTTGAAATTGTCAAAATTTAATTCTTTTTTTACTTTTTTTTGGTAAGTTATACAGTTGAAATTTGCATCTACTGAGTTGACGTGTTTTACTCCTCTTGATAAGAATTCATAGCTTAAATTACCTGTTCCACTGAAGCAATCTAATATTGTTAAGTCTTCAAAACAAAAATGATTTTGTAAAATATTAAATAAACTCTCTTTAGCATAATCGGTTGTAGGACGAACGGGTAGGTTGTCTGGTGGAGATAATTTTCTTCCTTTGTGTTTTCCGCTAATTATACGCACAAACTTTGATTAAAAATAGTGTAAAAATAATGTTTTGGAATATCATTTAAGGCTCCTGATATTTTTATGTTTTTATTCCTAAACCCAAAATGAAGATTTTTGATGTATTGAAAAAGAAGTTGATGCTCTTCACTACCTTTTTGAATCTCCCCGGTTAAAAAAACTTCAATTAAATCTGGATTAATGCCCAATTGTTCAAATGTAAATAAGATATAGTAGAGTAGGTCTTCTTTTTCTGAAAAAGGAAATTTGTTAACGAATTCTAATTTCCCTTTTTTGAGCGATGCAATATAGAAATAGCTTTTATGAATATTTATGACGACTCTATCCTCAGATAAAGAGTAGAAGTCTCTTAAAGCAGATTCACTTAATACCGCTATTTCATGGGTTACTTTGGCTTTTGGAAATACTTTTTTGATCCAGGTATTTAATTTTGGGGGTATTGCGTAGCAGATTACTAAACCTTCTTTTTCAAGGACTTGATGTCTGTAGTCATAAGAGTATTTAATCTGAGCATTTTGTTTTATGTATAAATCAATATTTTTTTCTTGAAACAAGGCTTTCGGTACAACTGAAAACAGTCCATTTGAAATAGAAATAGAAACCTTTGCGTATTGTTTTGATATTTTAATTGGGCTTTCTTTTAAGGCTTTTATAAAATTAGTCAGAGGGAATTCAATTTGATTTAAGTCATTGTCGAAAACCTTTTCTAAAATCGCTATGTGTGTGTTTGACTTTGTTTTTGAAACATTGATTAGCATTTGATTACTACCAATATTTAGGTTTAAATCATACTTATTTATAGACTTGTTGTCAAATATTTTATCTATTTGTATTTTCATATCAATATTACCAATTTCCCTCTGTCGTTGGCTCTGATAAGCTACCAAATTGAATAAATTTTTCTTCGTCAAAGTTTTCAGGATAAATTTTTAGCATTTCAACAAACACCTTTACCTTTGCTTTTACTTCGATATAGAAGACATCTCTATTGTTTGCATTCTTTGCTGTGTTTGTTTTAAGTGAAAATTGTTTTGTCGTAAAAGGTATGTATGATATTGAGTCGATATTAATATCGTGAGATTCACCAAAAATCTTAATGTCAATGGGTATATATGCCGTATCTTTTATTGGTTGTTTGTTTCTAAGAGCATTATTCACAGCTGCTGTATCATTTTTATCTACCAAGTATCGTATAATTTGTGCGGAATCATTTTTAGCAAAATTTACCAGTGAATCCCAAGAATTGGAGTAGTTTTCATTTACGCTTAAATATTCTACTTGAAGCTGTTTGATTTGCATCAGTTTATTTCGAACTACTTTCTCTCTTAATTCATAAATTTCTTCAAATTTGATGTCGTTCGCTAAAGTAAAGTAGACTCGAATACCAATAAATACGGTTACAATACCTAACATGGTTCGTATACTGTATTTAAAAATTGGCAAATGCAATGGGATTATTTTTCTCTCCATCAGTACCATGAAACCAACAAGCCCAATGAGTATAAGCCCAAAAAGAAGATATCCTCCTTTATCTTGGAGATTTACCTTCTTTATATCTATTTGTTCACTTTTAACACTTGGAATAGTGCTCAACTGATTCGGGTTTCTTATTTGATTCGCTACAATAACAATATAATCCTCCATCCGTAGTGTGTCTTTAATGGATTGTATTTTAGCTGAAAGTTGTTTCTTAGGAAGTTTTTCAAGTGAAAACTGCTCATCTATTATTTCATTGGTAGAAAATGTTTTCTCCTCTAATAAACGGATCGCTTTATTAACTTCTTTAAGCATCAATGAGTCTTTCTCTCCAGAAACTTTATTTAACTCAATTTGAAGGCTATCTGAAATCGGTTTTACAGTGTTATAGTATTCTTTCTTTTTTAAAAGAGCTAGTTGATTTCTTTCAGCAGTTATTAAATCAGAAATGTATGGTTCATATCCGGCCTCAATAGAATCGGCCATTGTTATATAATAGTCGTCGTTAACGAAGTAGGCTTCATCGTAGCTTATGTAGGGTGTAATTACAATACCTAATCCCAAAAGACCGATTAAAGAGTATATTATAGGTTTAAAAACAGAACCAGTTTCCATGTTACTTGATGCTTTTAGTTAACGTCCCTAAATTACAACTATTTAATAGTTGTAAGATGGGTTTTTTAAAGTTTAATTTTTTTTGGGAATAAATGCTGTTCGCCTTAATTTGTTGATCATTTTAAATGATGTCTTTTTTAGCATTAACTTTAACTCGTGCAAAGTTTAAAAAATATTTTTCCTTTTGAGCCTACTTCAATTCAGGAGGAGGCTATGGAGCTTTTAAGCCGCTTTGTTTATTCTTCTCATATGCCCTCTTTATTTGTTTTAAAAGGATACGCTGGTACTGGGAAAACAACTTTGATTTCAACATTTATAAAATGGTTGCCAAAGTTAGGGCTAAAGTCTGTTTTAACGGCTCCAACTGGAAGAGCTGCTAAAGTTTTAAGTAATTACTCTAGTAAGTTAGCATTTACAATTCACAAACAAATATATTATCACTCATATGTTGAGGGTAGGGTTCTTTTTACGATTCAAAAAAACAAATACACAAATACAGTATTTATTGTAGATGAAGCTTCTATGATTAGTGACTCAGGAGGAATTGGAAGCTCGTTTGTTTCTCAGAAAAGGACTTTATTGGATGATCTTGTTGATTATGTCTACTCAGGAAAAAATTGTCGGTTAATCTTCGTTGGTGATACGGCACAATTGCCTCCTGTGGGGAGCTCTGAAAGTCCGGCGTTAAACACCGCTTATCTAGCAGCACGTTTTCCAATTCAGATAGACGAAATTGTGTTAAATCAAGTCACGAGACAGGCTAAAGGATCTGGTATTTTATATAATGCTACTCTTTTAAGAAATGTTTTAAATGAAGGTTTCGATTTTTTTCCAAAATTTAATCTTTTAAATTTTCAGGATATTGAAAAACTTTCAGGATATGAAATAGAAGAGAAAATATCCTTCTGCTATACAAATGAAGGCATTGAAAATACTATTATCATTTGTCGGAGTAATAAGCAAGCTAATAACTTTAACAAATACATTAAGTATAACGTGCTGTTTCAAGAAGACGAGCTTAATGCAGGAGATTTATTAATGGTTGTACGTAATAACTATTTTTGGTTAAAAAAAGAAGAGGATATTGATTTTATTGCGAATGGAGATATGCTTGAAGTAACTCGTGTTATTGACTATGAGGATTGTTTTGGTTTTAGATTTGCGAATGTTTCAATGCGATTATTAGATTATAAAAAGGATATAGAATTTGATGTCAAACTCTTGTTAAATACATTGAATACGGAGTCCCCAAGCTTGGGTAGAGAAGATAGTCAGAAATTATATGAGACGGTGTGGCATTCTTACTCAGATATTAGAGATAAAAGGGAGCGAAAAAAAGCTGTAAAGGAGAATCCATACTTTAATGCGTTACAAGTAAAGTTTGGCTATGCGATAACGTGTCATAAATCTCAAGGAGGACAATGGAAAAATGTGTTTGTTGATCAAGGATATCTCACCGATGAAATGATTAACGAAGAGTATTTAAGGTGGTTGTATACAGGAGTAACTAGAGCTGTAGATAAATTGTACCTTACCAACTTTAACGAAAAGTTCTTTTTGTAATCATTTCTTGAAAGCAAAATCAATATGATAGTGGTCATCGTGAAAATCATCAATCTATTTTGGTAAGTATTTCGGAAAATAAATGCTTTTAGCTTTTACTTTTTTCTGCTTTAGGCTTAAAAAAGTCATCTTTTAAATCAATTTTAAGCAGTTCTTTTATTGAATAAGAGGAGAAGTTTTTTACTTTTCTCTTTTTTCAAGAATAATAAAAAAAACATTAATAAAAATGGGATAGCGGGTATCTTGTACCTCACTAAACTTCCCATAATTGGCGTTACCATCCCTACAATCGTTAGCAGTGCAAAGGCATACATAAAGAAGAAATATCCTATGGATTGAAAATTTGACCTTTTACCGAAGAAAATACAAATTAAAATAAAAAGAATAATAAGGCAATTCTCTAATATGTTTGGAAGTAGAGCTATAGAGTAAATTTCCCAAGGAAGTGGTCTAACTATAGCGTTTAGAAAACCTTGACTAAAATTTTTAAGAAAGCTAATTGGAGTATCTTCAAGGTGTCCGGTTCTAATTACACTTTTTGCATTCATTGATTGGGCTAACCCTAAAAAGTCTTGCCTTTTCCATTTTAAAACTGTAAATAAACTCCAGTTCCAGTTATAAATATGCCATAAAACAGCTACTCCATAATAGCTAGCAAAGTTGACAACTGTTTTTATGATTGGGTGAGGTCCTTTGGGATGAACTATCCATAAATATCCTGTCGCTGCAGGTATCAATAGTATTCCAACATAAAACTTTAAGTGAAAGAGAAATAAAAAACAAAAAACAAGCAATATATAATGTTGCCAATAGGCTCGTTTTGTAAACACTTTATTTAAAACATTTAGTGTGATACCAAAAATAAATAAAAGAGGTCCTTCTTTTAAAATGCCCGAGCTCCAAAAAACAATCGAAGGAGTAAAGAATAAGATTAGTCCTAGCCAAGTTTTTTTCCCAGGAAAGTATCTATGAAAAGCTTTGTAGATGAACGTTAGACCATAAAAAGCTAAAAAGCTAAAAACTAAAAGATGTACATAATAATTTCCCAACGAAAACCAACGAATAAATGCGTTGATTCTGATTACCGTTCTATTGTCATTGTAAAAGGTAGTTCTTTCCGCAGGAAACCAGTTATTCATAGAGTCCAAATAAGGCATTAAATCCTTTCCGTCGTCAATACCAAATAGCATTCTGAAATAAGCTTTTGGATCTTCAAAGGCTGCTCGATGAAGATGGTAGCTATCATCAAAATATCTAAAAGTATCGGCTTCAAGCCTAACTTCGTAATAGTAAGTATAAATAAACGTTAACAGACATCCTGCTAATATTTTGGTGATGAATGCTGATAGGAGGAATTTTCGGGATAAACCTTGTATATTGAAAAATTTCCAACGGTAAACTCCCCAAGAAAAAAACAGAAAATAGAGTATCGGTAGTATTGTGTTCACTAGTTAAAAGTAATCAATTAACTCATTTACGCAATAAATAAAAAATAAAAAAGGCCGTTTGAACTTCAAACGGCCTTTACCTTTATGTTTTTGTAGAAACTATTTTTTGAAAACAATTCTTTCTTTAATCCTAGCAGATTTACCTGTTCTTTCACGTAGATAAAAAATTCTAGATCTTCTAACTTTACCTCTTTTATTTACCTCAATTTTAGTTAAGAAGGGTGAATTGAAAGGGAATATTCTTTCAACACCAACGCCTCCAGATATTTTTCTTATTGTAAAGGTTTCGGTAGTTCCAGATCCTCTTCTTTGTAAAACAACACCTTGAAAAAACTGTGTTCTTGTTTTTTCACCTTCTTTAATATCGTAATAAACAGTGATGGTATCTCCTGATTGGAATTCCGGCCACTCTTTTCTTTCTACTAATTCGTTTGATACTTCTTTAAGTAAATCCATCTTGATAGTACTTTCTTAATAATATAACACCCCCAAAAAAAGGGAGTGCAATATTACGAATAAAAATTGAATCAAGCATAACTATTTTAAATAAATGTTTATCCATTAAAACTTTTATTCATTTTTTACGTAAAACGAATCAACTGTCAATTAAGGCTTTGGAGTATAATGACTTAAGGATGAATGAGTGAATTACGTAAGTGAGTAGATTTTGTTTTAAATACCTGCCTAAAATCTTATTTATGGTGATGATTTTTTTATCATCACAATCAGCTTATGCTCAGGATTCTCAAACCTCAGAGCAAGATATCAAGAAAAAGGTTAAGAATAGAAAAGATGAATTGAAGCGTTTGCAAAAGCAGCGACAAAAAGAACGGAAGAAAGACGATATAGAATATCGAAAACTTATAAGGCAAAAGGAGCAGGCAAAGAAATACAGAAGAGAGCAATTAAGAAAAGAGGCTGCATTGGCTCGTCGTTACCAGGTAAAAGCAGCAGAAAAAAGAGCGAAACAACTTGCTGAGCAAAAGAAAGCAGAAAGAGATAAGCAGCAAAGGTTAGCTCAGGAACAATCAGAAGAACAAAGGAGATTAGCTATTGAGGCAAAAGAAGACGAGAAAAGGAGGCAAAAAGAGGCAAAAAAGGAGGCAGATGAGCGTTTGGCACAAAAAGAATTAGATGAATTAGAAAAGCGATTTAAGGATGAGGAGAATCGTAAAGATCAGAAAGCTGCTGCTAAGAAAAAGTATTTGCAGGAGAAAGAAAAGCAGATACAATTAGAAAGAAGCAAAATAGAAGAAAAAGCACTTTTGGCAAAAAAGAAACAAAAGGAGTACGATAAAACAAAAAATAAATCACAAGAAAAAGTAGATCAGATAGATCTTAAAAACAACGTAGATAAAATTAAGAAGCAAGCCCAGATTGATGCAGAGAAAAAAAATGAAAAAATAAAAGAACAACGTGAGGCTGAAAGGCGTCGTGTTGAAATGAAGAAGCAAAAAGATCTTCAAAAAAAGCAATTAATAGAAATAAGGAAGCGAACTGCTGAGGCTGAAAAAAACCGTAAAAAACTACAGGAAGAATCTTCAAAGAGAAGAAAATTTGAAAAACAACGTTTTGAACGAGAAATAGATAAATTGAAAAGAGCTATAGGTGAAAAAAGAGATATTGAAAAGTTTAAAAAAAGTGCTTTTGAAAAGCAGCAAAAAATTCAAGAAGCCTATAAAAACAAACTCGAAAAAAGAAATGTTCAAAAACAGGCACTCGAAGCCGCGAAGCAGAGACAGGATGCTGAAGTTGAGGAGAAACGAACTCAAGCTGAAAGAAATCGAGCTAAAGAACGCGCAGCTCAAGATGCCAAAAGAAATAGGTTGTTAGCCAAAGAACATAAAAGACTGGCAAAGGCTGAACGATTATTGGAGCAAGATCAAAGGAAAGAGTCCGATAGAAGAAAAGATGAGGATGAATCCTTATTGAAAAAACTTGAAAAATTTAAGAATTCTGAGTTACTAAAAAAGAAAAAAGCTGAGGAAAGAACAGTAAAGCAGAGAGAAAAAATGGAAGATGCCTTAAAGCGAAAAGCAGAGCTCCAGATAAAAAAAGAGGCTTATGAACTTGCTAAGAAAAAAGCTATTCAAAAGAAAAAAGAAGAAAAAGAAAAGTTGGCTCAAAATAAAGCTAAAATTGCCGCCGACAAAGCTCTTAAGGAAGCTGAGTTTGCAGATAGAATGAAGACCCGAGCAAAAAAAGTTGAACAACTTAAAAGTGAAGCTGCTGATCTCAGAAATAAAATTAAAGAAAGTAAGAAAAAGGGTAAAAAAGATCGAGATAGTTTGAACGATGATTTTTCTAAAGAGGTAGATTCCTTAAAATTATCTACTGATCAGGAAGTTACCCAGGATCAAATTAATGAAAGAGAGCAAAAAGAGTTAGATGAGTTTAATAAAAGGGAATCAAAAAAGGGTTTAGCGGCAAAAAGTGCAAAGAGTAAAGAGCTTACTGAGGATCAGCAACGTCAACTGACTTTGCAAAAGCTAGCAAGAAAAGAAGTCCTTAAACACCAGAA
>MDSV01169798.1_pt1 | contig 16038 bp, 14 predicted proteins | sample 810851 | NCBI WGS metagenome assembly MDSV01 (sample SAMN05326640, study PRJNA326480) | marine metagenome | isolation source: seawater | place: Atlantic Ocean: North East | collected 2012 | reverse complement strand
GAAGCTCCTGCTGCTGAAGCACCTAAAGAGGAAGCTCCTGCTGCTGAAGCACCTAAAGAGGAAGCTCCTGCTGCTGAAGCATCTAAAGAGGAAGCTCCTGCTGCTGAAGCATCTAAAGAGGAAGCTCCAGAAGATAATACCACTGAAGAAACTAAAGAAAATTAGTATCTATTTACACAAATAATAAAAGTCTTCATTTCTTTGAAGACTTTTTTTTTATACTTGTTTTATAAAACTATGAGATTCTCAGATATACCAGGCTTAGAAGATGAAAAGAAAAGATTAATTGAATCTTTTAAGTCCAATACTATACATCATGCAATGTTATTTATAGGACAGAGAGGCTCAGCAAATTTATCTTTAGCTCTAGCTTTCTCAAGTTATATTAATTGTGAGAATAGAAGTGAAAACGATTCTTGTGGAAAATGTCCTTCATGTATAAAAATGGATAAGCTTATTCATCCGGATGTAAATTATGTCTTTCCAGTTGCTCCTACTCCAAAAATTAATAAAGAGGTTATAAGTGATAAATTTATTGAAAGTTGGAGAAGTACTGTGATTGAGTCTCCTTATTTAAATGTTGATGATTGGTTTGAGGTATATGGGTTTGAGAATAAACAGCCAAATATATCTAAAGATGAGGTGAGAAATTTAGTTAAGAAGTTAACTTTTAAACCGTTTGAATCATCATTTAAAATAAATATTATTTGGCTTCCTGAGTATCTTAATATAAGTACATCTAATGCAATCCTTAAAATACTTGAGGAACCTCCAGGAAATACTTTGTTTTTTCTTGTGACTAATAATGATCAAAAATTGATTTCAACTATTAAGTCTAGAGTGCAAGCATTTAAAATTAAAAGATTTTCTGATACTGATATGAAGAAGTACTTATCAATAAACCAAGATGTTTCTGAAGATGAAGTTGATCAGGCAATATATTTATCTGATGGGGATATAAATAATGCACAGAAATATTTATATGCCTCTAATTCTCAAGACCTAGAAACATTAAAAGTTTGGATGAGAGCTTGTTATTCTCAAGATTTTGGAGAAATTAATTCTCAAGTGGAGTGGTTTAATAGTCTTTCTAAAATTAAGAAAAGAACGTTTCTTACGTATTCCTTAAAACTTATGAGAGAAGCATTAGTTTCAAGTATTGACGAATCCTTGTCAAGAATTTCAGATTCAGAGATGGCTTTTATTTCAAAATTTAGAAATACTTTAAATTCTCAAGATTTTGAAAATATAATAATTGCTATAGATGAAAACATTAGATTCTTAGATAGAAATGCTAACCCAAAGATTTTATTTTTAGATTTGTCAATAAAAATTTCAGACCTTTTTAAAAAGGTTAATTCTTAAACTATGAAAAAACTAATTTTTATTTTAATTATTTTAATTCAATCCTGTGCTATGAACAAAGACGTATTAATTACTATTTCAACACCTTATGGAGATATGAAAGCAATTCTCTATGATGAAACACCACTTCATAAAAAGAATTTTATTGAACTAAGTGAGTCTGGTCAATTTGATTCAACTATATTTCATAGAGTAATAGAGAACTTTATGATTCAGGGAGGAGACATAAATTTAATTAATGATGATGAAATAATTGATTATACCATTCCTGCTGAATTTAATAATAAACTTTTTCACAGAAAGGGAGAAATAGCAGCTGCAAGAATGGGGGATAATGTTAACCCAAATAAAGAATCAAGTGGTTGTCAATTTTATATAGTTCAAGGTAAAGTTTATACTGAAGAAGAATTAACTCTAGATATAAATGCTTTATACGGTGGGGTTAGAAGGTTATTACAAGAAGATGAATACATTGAGATGAGACAAAAATTTGTGGAAGCTCAGAATGATCCAGATGAAACACAAAGACTAGCTATTTCACTTAGTAGTATAATCGAGGAAAAATATGGAATTCAAATTAAGAAAAATGTTTCAGATGAAATCTTAAAGGCATATACAACAATCGGAGGGGTGCCTCATCTAGATGGCGGATATACAGTATTTGGTAGAATTGTAGAGGGACTTGATGTAATTGATAAGATTGCGGCAGTAAAGACGGGTCCTGCTGATAAGCCTGTTGAAGATGTTCCAATGACATTCAAAGTAGAAAGAATTAATAAGGAAAAAATTACAAAAAATTACGGATATACTTACCCTGAGTAATGAAAATACTTATAACTGGAATTAATGGCTTAGTAGGAAACTCATTATATAAATTACTTCAAAACTCTAACCATAAATTATTTTATTCATCAAGAACCAAAGTGGGATTAGCTAAATACAAAGTTGATATCTCAAATAGAGATGAGGTTAATTCGTTTTTTAAATCAGAAAAACCTGATGTAGTAATTAATTCTGCAGCTATGGCGAATGTAGACCTTTGTGAGCAGGAAAAAGACCTCTGTTGGAAGATTAATGTTGGTGGAGTTCAAAATTTAGCTGAAGCATGTAAGACATATTCTACTCACTTAACGCATATTAGTACTGATTATATCTTTGATGGACAAAAAGAATCCGGTTTATACAATGAGGATGATATTCCCAATCCCCAAGGTTATTATGCAAAAAGTAAACTTGAAGGAGAGAAAGTCATTGTTGAAAGCAATATAAGTTATTCTATTCTTAGGACTATATTGGTTTATGGTATTCATGAAAAAGCTAACATAGTAACATATGTAAAGAACTTTCTGGAAGAAAATAAACGTGTCAATTTAGTTTCTGATCAAGTAAGAATGCCAACTTTTGCTGATGACCTATCAAGAGCTTGTATAAAAGCTTCAGAGATAAAAGCAGAAGGTATATTTCATGTATGTGGTTCAGAGCAAATGAGTTATTTAGAAATTGGAAATAGGGTAGCAAAATATTTTTCGTTAGATAAAACCTTAATTAATCATGTTAATACGACCGATCTTAATCAGAAAGCACCCAGACCATATAAAACAGGTTTTGATCTAAAGAAAGCTAAAGATATTTTAAATTATGAGCCTACTATATTTGAGGATTCCTTAGATATTATTTTTTAAATTTTTATAAATTGTAGCATATATGAAGCTGTTTTTATTGAAAATATTCTTTTTTATTTCTATTGGATCTTACGCTCAATCTGTAATATCCTCATCAGGAAATAGTACATCAAATGGAGACTTTATTCTTAGTTGGACAATTGGTGAGGGAGTTATTTCAACTATAGGAAATAATGATATTGAATTAACTCAGGGTTTTCATCAACCACTTATAATTGATGTGATTACTGTTGGGATTGAAGATGATTTTATTTTAGATATAATAGCATACCCAAACCCAACTTATGATAAGGTTATGTTTGAAGGAGGAGATCCAGTTGGGATATATCATATAAGGGTTGTAGATAAATTAGGTAGAGTATTAGAGCAAAAAACCATGCCTTTCCAAGAGTTTGTTTTAGAGATGGGAAGATATAATAATGGAACATATCTTATTGAAGTTGTGGAAGATAAGACTGGTAAAAGAAAAATATTTAATATAGTGAAGAGTCAGAACTAGACTTATAATATTAACCATACCTGTATTTAATTCGTTAATTTTACTTTGAAAAATAGACTTTATGCAAACTAAATCTAAAGAGAAGATTAATATAGTTACGTTGGGCTGTGCTAAAAATATAGTTGATTCTGAGGTTCTTCTTACTCAGCTAAAAGGAAATGATAGAGAAGCTTATCATCAAAGAGATGACATAAGTCCAGATGTAGTGATAGTCAATACTTGCGGTTTTATTGATAATGCAAAACAACAGTCTATAGATACCATTCTTTCTTATGCTAAAGAAAAAGAATTAGGAAACATAAAAAAACTTTATGTTACTGGGTGTCTCTCTGAAAGATATAAGCAAAGTTTAGAAACTGACATACCAGAAGTAGATGGTTTTTATGGAACAAGAGATTTACCTGATTTATTAAAAAATTTTCAAGCTAAATATAGAAATGAACTTATTGGAGAAAGAGTTATAACTACAGATTCTCATTATGCTTTTTTAAAAATTTCTGAAGGTTGTGATAGACCTTGTTCTTTCTGTGCAATACCTCTTATGAGAGGAAAACACAGATCCAAGTCTATTGAAGATATAGTTATTGAGACAAAGAACCTTGTGAAAAATGGTGTCAAGGAGATCATGGTAATTGCTCAGGATTCTACATACTATGGACTTGATTTATATGGTGAAAGAAAGTTACCAGACTTATTAAAAAGTCTTTCGGATATTCAGGGGCTTGAATGGATTCGTTTACATTATGCATATCCATCAGGATTTCCTCTTGAGATAATTAAGGTTATGCGAGAGAGGGAAAATATCTGCAACTACTTAGATATTCCACTTCAGCATGGATCAACAGAAATCCTAAAGATTATGAGAAGAGGTATAACTAGAGAGAAGACAGATGATTTGATTAAGAGTATAAAAGATATTAATCCTGATATTTCGATAAGAACTACTCTAATTGTTGGTCATCCGGGGGAAGAAGAAAAACATTTTCAAGAAATGTGTGAATTTGTTTCAAGAAATAGGTTTGATAGATTAGGTGTTTTTACTTACTCACATGAAGAAGGAACTCATTCCCATAGTTTCAATGATGATGTTCCCGAGACGCTTAAAAGAAAGAGATATAATCATATTATGTCTTTACAACAAAAAATATCTCATGAAATAAATCTAGAAAAAGTTGGTAAATCATTTAAAGTGCTTATTGATAGAGGTGATAAAAATAATTATTTTGGCAGAACGGAATTTGACTCTCCAGAAGTGGATAATGAAGTTATTATACCAGTTGCTAATTCTCATCTTAGAATTGGAGATTTTTATAATGTAGAAATAATTAATGCAAGAGAATATGATCTTCTTGGAAAAATAAAATAATGAAAAAAGAAACAATATCTTTTAAGGAAACTGGATACTTCTCGAAAAAATTTCTAGATTTTATCGATAATAAGTCTTTATCATATTACCCAAATGAAAAAAACATTCTTAACGTCATTAAAAATTTTAATTTTTCTAAAGTTAATAGAGAATTATTAAGCAAAGAGTTAGAATTTCAGTACAAAAGCCTAGTTACTTCTTCTATTGTTAATGACAATATAAAATCTATTATGTCTGATAATACTTTTACTGTTACAACAGGTCATCAACTTAATATTTTCACAGGTCCTATGTATGTTATATACAAAATTGTTTCAGTAATAAAACTTTCTAGAATGTTATCTGAAAAGTATCCTAAATATAAGTTTGTACCTATTTATTGGATGGCTTCTGAAGATCATGATTTTGATGAAATTAAGTCTTTTTATTCAAGTGGTAAAACGTATTCATGGGATATTGAATCCAAGGGTCCAGTAGGAAATTTGAATACTGAAGCTCTTAAAAATATATTTGATGAAGACATTTCTATTCCTGATTTTTTTAGGGAGGCGTATTCTTCTAGTTCCTCTTTATCAGAAGCTGTTAGAAAATACATGAATCATCTCTTTGGAGAATATGGCCTTATTACAATCGATCCAAATTCAAAAAATTTGAAAAAGTCTATTAGTGATATTATAGTTGATGATGTTGTGAATAATACTATTGAAAAAGTAGAAAAATCTTCTGAAAAAATTTCAGATGTTTATGTGAGAAAAATTAACTTTTTCTTTCAAGGTTCTGATTTTAGAGAAAGAATTGATAAAACTAATAAGTACAATATATTATCAACTAATTTATCATTTACTGAAAAAGAGATTAAAGATAAGATAGGATCTTCTCCAGAATTATTTAGTCCAAATGTGATTACGAGATGTCTGTATCAACAAAGAATTTTACCAAATATTTGCTATATAGGAGGTCCTGCTGAAATTGTTTACTGGGAAAGTTTTAAAAAGTTTTTTGAATATTATGATATCCCTTATCCAGTCTTAGTGCCCAGAGACTTTGTTTTATTAATAACAACAAAAATTCAAAAATTAATAAATAAGCTAAAACTATCATTGACTGATCTTTTTATCGACAAAAATAAAATTGAAAATAAAGTATTAGGGATAGAAAAGGATGAATCAAAAAATTTTAAAAAAGAGATAGATGATATAAATAAAATTCTATATAATATCTCTGAAAAATTTGAGACAGAGGACCCAACCATGAAGCCTCATGTTTTAGCTACGGCAAAAAAAATGGAGAATAGACTTCTTCAAATTGAGAAGCGTTTTATAAATAAACATAAAAAAAATAATGATAAACTCATTAATCAAATTTTAGATTTGTATTCGTTTATAAAGCCTGATAATTCAATCCAGGAAAGAAAAGAAAACTTTATGAGTTTTTATGATTTAAACTTTATAGATAATTTGCTAGAAAATTTAGATCCATTAGATCTCCAATTTAAAATTCTTAAGAAATAGATATGAATTTTGATGTATGTATAATTGGTGCTGGGCCTATAGGAATATGCTGTGCTATCGAAGCCAAGAAGAAGAATTTAAGCTATATAATAATAGATAGAGGATGCTTAGTTAATTCATTATATAACTATCCAAAAAATATGACTTTTTTCTCAACATCGGACAAGCTTGAGATTGGTGATGTCCCTTTTATTTCTCATAATTCAAAACCTACTAAGTCAGAGGCTTTAGAATATTACAGGAGGGTAGTTTCTTCTTGGGAGTTGAATATTAATCTTTATGAAGAAGTCACTGATATCATAAAAGAAGATAAGTTTATGATTAAAACATCTAAAGCAGATTACAGTGCAGATAAGGTAATTATATCTACAGGGTTTTATGATATTCCTTATAAACTTGGAGTTCCTGGGGAGGAGTTAGAGAAAGTGAAACATTATTATGATGAACCCCATCCATACTTTGGGATGCGAGTTGCTGTAGTTGGAGCAGCTAACTCAGCAGTTGATGTAGCATTGGAGACATATCGAAAAGGTGCAAAACAAGTAACTATGATTATTAGAGAGCCTAGTTTAAGTGATAGCGTTAAATATTGGGTTAAGCCAGATGTTGAAAATAGAATAGATGAGGGTTCCATAAAATCATATTTTAATTCTAATATAAAAAAGATTGAAGATGATAAAATTCATGTTTCTACGCCTGATGGTGAAATAGTTTTAGAAAATGATTTTGTTTTAGCTATGACAGGTTATCAGCCTGACTTCTCATTTCTAACTAAATTAGGTATTGAGCTTGGTAATGACGAATATAGAACACCTGTCCATAATCCCGATACAATGGAGACAAACATCGAAGGAATTTATCTTGCTGGTGTAATTTGTGGAGGCCTTAAAACGAATAAATGGTTTATAGAAAACTCTAGAGATCATGCCTCTATTATTTTTTCTAATATAAATTAATATAACTCATAATTTTATTTATCGTATTATTATCGAGTTTATGAATATGCTAAGACTACTACTTTTTTTAATTTTTTTTAGTAACTATTCTTATTCACAAGAGAGGTATACACTTAATGGGTACATTACTGATTCCGAGTCAGGAGAAAGCCTTATTGGTGCTACAGTTTATATTAATCAAATTAGCTCAGGAACTATCACTAATCCATATGGTTTTTATTCAATTACTTTAGATGAAGGTAATTATGATGTAGATTTTAGATATATAGGATACCAAACAATTTCAAGAAAAGTAGAACTTTCTACAAATTTGAAAATAGATATTGAACTCCTTAGTTCAGATATAGAGCTGGAGAGTGTAATTGTGAGTGATGTTGCAGAAGATTTTAATATTACAAGTATTGAGATGAGTACATCTAAACTCGATATGTCAAAAGTAACGGAAATACCAACTTTCTTAGGAGAAAATGATATAATAAAGGCTATTCAACTTCTGCCAGGTGTCAGTTCAGTGGGAGAGGGTGCTTCTGGATTTAATGTTAGAGGTGGATCAGTTGGTCAGAATTTAGTCCTTTTGGATGAAGCCCCAGTCTATAACTCTTCTCATTTACTAGGTTTCTTATCAGTATTTAATCCTGATGCTGTAAAGGATTTAAAATTATATAAAGGTGGAATCCCATCTCGTTATGGTGGAAGGATATCGTCCATACTTGATATAAGAATGAAAGACGGAAACAAAAAGAATGCTGTAATATCTGGAGGTATTGGAACTATTTTTAGTAGGCTAACTCTGGAGTCTCCAATTGTAAAAGATAAGTCCTCTTTTATATTAGCATTGAGAAGGTCCTATGCGGATATACTGGCCAGACCTTTTTTAAAAAATTCAAATTTTTTTGATGACGGAGCAGCGTTAAACTTTTATGATCTAACTGCTAAATCTAATTTTGAGCTTAATGAAAATAACACATTATATATTTCAAGTTACATAGGTAGAGACATTTTTAAGTTTGATGCTCGTCAAGGATTTAACTGGGGAAATAAAACGGGTACAATTAGGTGGAATCACTTATTTAATGACAGGCTTTTTTCAAATTTTACTGCCATATATAGTAATTACGATTATCAACTTGCATTTGGTAGTGATGATAGAAATAAATTTGAGTGGGACTCTAATGTAGAGACATATAATTTTAAACCAGAATTCACCTACTTTGTAAATACTAATAATGAACTTTCAATTGGAGCAGAACTAATAAATTATAGATTTGAACCTGCTAACGCCATAGGAGTAAGTGATGGTGAAATGACAGATATTACTTTACCTGACAAGTATGCATTTGAGGGGGGGTTATATATTGGAAATGAGCAAAAAATTTCTTCACTAACTCTTGCTTATGGTTTAAGATATTCTTTCTATTCTTATTATGGTCCTGGAGACATTTATGAATTTGGTGACCCTCTCTCTAGTGGAGATAGGCGTCCTCTGATTTCTGAAAATAAAGTTGGAAAACGTGAGACTATACAGAATTTCTCAAAATTTGAGCCTAGGGTCTCAATAAATATTTTATTGGGTAGGACATCATCTTTGAAAGCTAGCTATAACAGAATGGCTCAGTATATACATTTATTGTCTAATACAGCAGCTTCTAGCTCATTGGATGTCTGGACACCAAGTACAAATAATATTAAACCTGAAATTGCTGATGCGTATGTTTTAGGTTACTTCAAAAATTTTAAAAACAATACATATGAAGCTTCTTTAGAGTTATACTACAAAGATCTTCAGAATCAAATTGATTATATTGATGGAGCTGACCTTCTAATTAACAAATATATTGAGGGGGATCTTTTAACGGGTATTGGTAGAGCTTACGGATTTGAGTTTTTATTTAAAAAAAATAGAGGTAGATACAATGGTTGGTTTAGCTATACTCTGGGGAGGTCTGAATTGAAGATTGATGGAATTAATCAACATCAATGGTATCCAACTAGGTATGATCAAACACATAATATTAAAATCACATCAACATATAAAATAAGTGAAAGGGTCCAAATCTCTGGAAACTTTGTTTATCTAACTGGTACTCCTGTGACTTTCCCATCATCAAAGTTTGTCATTCAAGGATTTGCAATACCGCATAATGCATCAAGTGCCAGACATCAGTTTAGAATACCAGATTACCATAGGTTAGATTTCTCAGTAACAATTAATGGTAAAAAAGAAAAGAAAAATGGAAAAGTGAGAAAGAATGATAGCTCTCTTATAATTGGAGTTTACAATGTTTATAATAGACGAAATCCTTTTTCAATTTATTTCTCTCAAGGTGATGGAACTGTTTCAGATTCATATGTTCCTGGTGAGGTTACTAGGCTTTCTATTATTGGTTCTTTCGTTCCATCTATAACTTATAATTTTAAATTTTAATGAAAAAATATTCTATAATAGTTCTATTTCTTTTATTATTTTCTTGTGAAGATATTATCACCCCAGATCTTCCAATAAATGAGCCTATAGTTGTTGTTGATGCTTGGATAAATAATTTAGAAAAAGATCAAGTTATTAAACTCTCAGAATCACAAAATTATTTAGATAGTAGTTCTCCTGTTCCTGTTGTGGGAGCAAGTGTATTTGTTTATGACGAATACCAAAATCAATTTATTTTTACTGAAGTTAATAATGGAGAATATGTGTGGTCACCAGATTCAATCATTAAAAATATTGGTGAGGTTGGAACAAAATTTTATCTAAGTATATCTTTACAAGATGAGGGAATAAATATATTCTCAGAATCACAACTTAATAGAACTTCAATAATAGATAGCGTTAATTTTGTAAGAGGGCAGGTTCCTGAGGGATCTTATTATGCTGAGTTTTGGTCTAGAGAAGAAAAGGGTCCAGGGGATGCTTACTGGATAAAAAGTTATATTAATGGGGAATTGCAAACCGATTACCAGGATATAATAACTTGTATAGATGCTGGGGCATCTTCAGAAGGAGCGATTATTGATGGAATACCTTTTATTCCTCCAATTAGGAGGGCTGTTACAAAGTTTAATAGCGATGATGACGGAAATTTTTTATCTCCATTTGTGAAAGGAGACTCGCTTTATGTTGAAATCCATTCTGTGACTTACGAAGCTTTTGATTTTCTAAATAAGACAGCTATTCAAATTAATAGACCAGGTGGTTTCAGTGAATTATTTGCTGTCTCATTATCTAATGTCCCAACTAATTTAGTAGTCACAAATATTTCAGATAATTCTATTAATTCAAATTATCCTATAGTAGGGTTTTTTAATGTTTCTTCGGTTCATGGTATGGGGAATACCCTAGATGATGAAGAAATTGAGAAGATTGAGCTTTATAATAGGGAGTGGTAATTTATTTAATTGCCCTAACCATCTCTTTCTTTCCTTTAGGCCCTGGTAAAACAACAACTTCTAAACCTATAGATTTAAGGTCTCTTTTAAACTGTCCGCTGGAGCAGTATGTTACAAGAATAGAACCATCTTTCATATAAGAATATATTTTTTCTAAGTTTTTTCTCTCCCAGATACTTGGTTGTTTACTCGGAGCAAATGCATCGAAGAAGATGATATCGTATTTGTCATTAAGTTTAATATCTTCAAGTGTAATTTTAGATTTTAAAAAATCTATTTTCTTACCCACATAATTTTTTTTATCTGGCATAATAGAATGTGATGATTTAAATACCTTATCGTATTGATTTCCAACTTTCTCTACATAGTTTAATTTTTCTATAATATTATTTGGTAGTGGAAAAGGTTCAAGGGTGTGATAAAATATTTTTTCTTTTCTTTTTTCTAGAAAGATATATGTAAGAAGAAAATTTAGCCCAGTGCCAAATCCTATCTCTAAAATTTTGATATTATTTCTTCTATTTTGATTGAGATAAAATTCTAAACCATTTTTAATATATACGATATTAGACTCATTTATAGATCCGTGTAATGAATGGTATGACTCATTTAACTTAGAATTAAAAATAGTATCTGAACCATCTGAGGTTTTAATTATCTTAAGACTCATTTTTTGATGAGACAGACACAGTGTGCTGCAACTCCCTCTTCTCTCCCCACAAATCCTAACCCTTCTGTTGTTGTGGCCTTAACTGAAATTTGTGTTATATTAATACCCATAATATTAGATAAATTATCTCTCATTAAATCAATATGATTTCTAAGTTTGGGTTTCTCTAACAGGATTGTTACATCAACATTTGAAATTTGGTATTTATTTTTTTTAACTAAGCTTATCACCTTTTGCAAAAGGATTTTACTGTCTATCCCTTTATATTTTTGATCAGTGTCTGGGAAGTGTTTTCCTATATCACCAAGGCTTAATGCTCCAAGAAGAGCATCACAAATTACGTGGATTACAACGTCTGCATCAGAGTGCCCTACAGCGCCTTTATGATGTTTTATTTCTATTCCACCAATTATAAACTTTCTCCCTTTTTCAAGTTTGTGTACATCATAACCGTGACCTACTTTAAAATCATTCATTCAACAAATTTAAGATTAAACTATATCTTAAAGTAAGAAATTTAAATTAATGTCTTCTTAGTTTCAGAACATTAATTTAAATTACCTCGTAATAAAGTCAGTTATGAAATATTTCTTTTTCTTTCGTTCAGTTAATAGTTACTATAATGATATAGTATTATTAATTTTTAGAGTTGTTATTGGATTATCTCTTATGACACATGGTTATGGAAAATTGATTCGATTGATGGATGGGAATATTTGGGGAAGAACACATCTTTTCTTTAACGAAGAAATCTCTCTAGCATTAGTTACATTTGCTGAATTCTTTTGTCCTTTATTTGTTGCAATTGGATTTTGGACTAGACTTTTTACTATTCCAATTATTTATACTTTCATCATTATAGTTTTTGATGTTCATATTGATGACCCTTTCTCTAAAATGGAAAAGGGAATACTCTTCTTATCCTCTTATCTTCTTATTTTTGGATTAGGACCAGGTAAGTTATCTGTTGATAACCTAACCGCTAAAAAGTAAAAGAAGAACCAAAATTTTTATATATTTACTATAGTAAACCAAACTAATCAATTTGCACTTTAAGTGTAAATTAAAGGTTCCCCAGTAACCGACATTTACCGATATGATTTTCAAAAATGAAAATTTAACTCCCAAAAAATTAAAAGAACTTTATTTATCAATTCTTAAGCCCAGGCTTATTGAAGAGAAAATGCTTATACTTCTTCGTCAAAATAGAATTAGTAAGTGGTTTTCGGGAATAGGTCAGGAAGCTACATCTTCGGGTGTGGCAATGGCAACTGATTCAACAGAATATATCTTACCTATGCATAGAAACCTTGGGGTATTTACATGTAGAAATGTATCTATGGTTCAACTCTTTAATCAGTTTCAAGGTAAGGAAGACGGTTTCACTAAGGGGAGAGATAGGTCTTTCCATTTTGGTTCAAAAGAACATAATATAGTTGGTATGATTTCTCATCTAGGTCCTCAACTTGGGATAGCTGATGGTATTGCTCTTGCAAAAAAGATGAAGAAAGAGAAAAAAGCTACAGTAGTTTTTACTGGAGATGGTGGTACAAGTGAAGGAGATTTCCATGAAGCTTTAAATGTTGCTGCCGTTTGGGATTTGCCAGTATTATTTGTTATTGAGAATAATGGTTATGGTCTTTCAACTCCAAATAAAGAGCAGTTCAAAGGGGATTCACTTGCGATTAGAGGTGAAGGGTATGGCATTGAATCTTTATCTATTGATGGTAATAATATTCTTGAAGTATACAACACAGTCAAAAATAAAATAAATGATATTAGAAAGAATCCAAGACCTATCCTTATTGAATGTTTTACCTTTAGAATGCGAGGTCATGAAGAAGCTTCTGGTACAAAATATGTTCCTAAAGAAGTGATGGAGTATTGGACAGAAAAAGATCCGGTTATTAATTACGAAAAGTATTTAATTGAAAATAAAATTTATTCAAAGAGTGAAGTTTTAAGTTTAAGAGAAAATATAAAAAATCAAATAAATGAAGCTGTCAAAGAGTCTTTTGATTCAAAAGATTTTAAAGTTGATACTAGTAGAGAAATTTTAGATGTGTTTTATCCTTTTGATCAAAAAATTATTTTTCCTAAAGAAAAATCAATATCCGAGATGAGGTTTGTTGATGCTATTTCTGATGGTTTGAGACAGAATATGAATAAGTATAGGGATATGATAATCATGGGGCAAGATATTTCAGACTATGGGGGTGTTTTTAAGGTAACTGAGGGATTTGTTGATGAATTTGGAAGAGAGAGAGTGAGAAATACTCCTCTTTGTGAGTCAGCTATTATTGGGACAGCATTAGGATTATCAATCGAGGGAATTAAGTCAGTAGTTGAAATGCAATTCGCTGATTTTGTAACGTGTGGTTTTAATCAGATCATAAATAATCTTGCTAAAATTCATTATAGATGGGCTCAAAATGCAGACGTTGTGGTTAGAATGCCAACTGGTGGTGGGGTTTCTGCTGGACCATTTCATTCCCAATCAAATGAGGCTTGGTTTTTCCATACACCTGGACTAAAAATCGTATATCCTTCTTGCTCTGCTGACGCCAAAGGGTTATTAAACGCCGCGATTGAAGATCCAAATCCTTATCTTTTCTTCGAGCATAAAGCCCTATATAGATCTCATAAAGAAATGGTATTTGACGATTATTATACGATAGAAGTTGGAAAGGCAAAATTAGTAGATGAAGGAAATGATATTACTATAGTAACCTATGGAATGGGTGTTCATTGGTCTAAAGATGTTATGAAAAAACTTTCTTCATTTTCTGCAGATATTATTGACTTAAGAACTCTTCAGCCATGGGACAAAGAAGCCGTAAAAAATTCTGTAGAAAAAACAAATAAAATAATTATTATACATGAGGATAGTATTACCGGAGGAATTGGTGCTGAAATTTCAGCTTGGGTAACGGAGAACTGTTTTGCACATTTAGATGGTCCTGTGATGAGAGTTGGTGGACTTGATACTCCAATCCCATTTAGGAAAGAGTTAGAAGATAATTTTATGCCGACTAGTAGAATTGAAGAAAAATTAATTTCTCTTTTGAAATACTAGAAGGCTCTACAATCTACTTTATTATTGGAGATAATTTCTATTATTCTTAGATTACAAGAATGACAAAATTATTTTATTTCTTTTTATTAATTAGTTTTCCACTTTTATCTCAAGATATTCCATCAGATGAAAAAATAGATTATGCTAGATCAGGAGATTACTTTCCATATGTTCCCTTGACCGATGAAGATTCAATTTATTTTCCTATTTCTTTTGAAATTGAGCTTCATGTAGCTGATATCTATGATCTAGAGGTAAAGAATAGTTTTTTTACAAGTAAAATTATTGCAGGAGCATATTCAGATTATGATTCAATCTTTGTAACTAATAATGGAGACGTCATTCCTTTATATCCATTTGATTATTTAGAGTTAGAGTTGAATGAAGGAAGAAATTATGATCAAAAAGAAACATGGTATTATTGGGGTTATGATGATGATGAAAAATATCAAAAATATGCTTATGAGTATAACATAAAGAATAAATTTTATCATAAATGGAATTTGAGAGAATATCCTTTTGATGTGCAAACTTTAGAAATAAATTTTTTCTCGTATAGAGATACTTCTTTTTTAAAACTTGAACCTTCTAAAAATTTCCCACCGAGCTTTAATAAGGAAATGGATAATTTAAAAGATGGTTTCAAAGTAATTTCAATAAAACCTAAAGTCTCTTATTTTGAGGCTCCTTATGAAGCAGAATTTGGTCCTGGAGATATTCGAAAAGAGATTGGAACAAAGCTCTCTTATGAAGTGAAGATAGATAGATCTGGTTCTTATTTATTTTTGAAACTATTTGGAGGTTCTTTTATGGCATTTATAATTTCATGGCTGACCTTCTTTATACCACCAAAAGAATTTGATTCTAGAATATCTCTAAATCTCGGTGCTATTTTTGGAGCCATCGGTAATAGATATTTTGTTGACTCTGCAATGTCTGGAATCCAGGTGGTTACTAAGGCTGATATTATTAGTAACATGTGTGTTTTACTTTTGATTTTTAATATTGTTATTATTATTATTGAAAGAAATAATAAGATAACCTGGCCTTTTTTTGAGAAAAGCGCAAATTCTTTAAGGATATCTTTAGCGTTATTTATTTTACTAACTTCCCTAATTGTATTATGGTAGATTAAATTATGATTAGGCTATTTATTTTCTTTTTTTAATATTATTTATTCTAAATTAAATTTCACATTTTGGAATTCATCATTTTTAAATATTTTTAATATGAAGGATCCTCTACTAAATTTAGAAACGTCTATTATTATTTTATTATCTTCTTTAATATAATTGAAGTTCATATACTTTCCTGCAATATCAATAATCTTAATATCAGATATTACATCATAATCATTTTGCTCAATAATGATATATTGATCAGCAGGGTTAGGGTAAATTTTTAAAATTTCATTTTGTCTTTCATTTCCTAATGGAGCATCACTTCTAAGAATTGTTATAATAATTTGTTGGATGCTATCCTCTATTGCATTTACTATTGAGTCAATTCCAATTAGAATAGTTTCATCTTCT
>MDSV01145457.1_pt1 | contig 16038 bp, 14 predicted proteins | sample 810851 | NCBI WGS metagenome assembly MDSV01 (sample SAMN05326640, study PRJNA326480) | marine metagenome | isolation source: seawater | place: Atlantic Ocean: North East | collected 2012 | reverse complement strand
GTTTTGATAGAATCTAAAATATCAAAAATTTTAATATTTTTATCTTCAATTTTGCTTTTAAGAATTTTATTATTGTCAAAGACAAAAATTACATTTTTGATATTTTTATTAAATTTTTTTAAAAAATCTCTTGTACTTTGAGGAATGAAGCTTTTTACTTTATGAACAAAAAAGTTATTTGTTTTAGATAAATTAGTAACCACATAAAAATTTAATGATATTAAAAAAATTATAAAAGTAAGAAAGTAAAGTAATTTTTTATATTTCATTAGATGTTTAAATTGAAATTTTTTAGGATTTCAATATTTCAACCTGTATATAATCTAACTTTTAAATGTAAACAAACTTTTTGTCCTACTATAATAATGATATTTGCTTTGTTAATTTTGTACTTAAATTTAAAAAACCTTTCGCTAAATAAGATTAATTTCAAGTTTAAAATTTTTAAGTTATTTAAATTATTGACACCTTCAAATAAATTACAAGTGCTTAAATTGGTGTTGAAATGAATATTTAACCCTTGTGTAATAAAATCTACTTAATATTTAGTAATTATTTACATTTTCCATTACCAACTTAAGTATCTTTTTGAAATGTATATACTAAATTTTTTTAATCTAAGTTTAGCAATGTATAAGTAAGTAATAACACTAACTAGATTATTTCATTTTAAATTTAATAAATGTTAATCAAAAAAGGTAAATATTAAACTTAGTTAACAGTTTTAGAAACTTATTACTGGTAATTAGTCATTTACTCTTATAAAGGTAAAATATTCAGTAAATATAAATAACCAATTAGACTGAATTATTTGTGAATCTTAGTAAAAAATATAACAAATGAAAATAAGTTATAAATACTATTGCATTTTATTTTGTCTTTTGATCATTATTTTATTTTTTGGATATAGAGAGTTTTTAGAACTATACAAATCCATGCTTACAGAATTTGTTGGTTACTATAAATACCAAAAAATTATCATTTATTATGAAACTGGAAATAGAGAGTTCATGGATTATTTCCCAATGAATGTAAGATTTTTGGGTTTAATTTTACAATATATAGTTTTTAAAATTGTTCCCTGCATAACTTTTCCAAGTATTGAAATTAAAAATAATGTTCATGAATTGTATGAATGTGCAACTTTTAGTCTTTCTTTAGTAAATTATGTATCGAAATATGTAGGCCTTTTATTAACAATAATTTATGTGTTTATGAAAAGAAAGTCTTTTATTGAAATTACAGTTGCTTCAATTTTATTTGTTCTTATAATTAATTTAGTAGAGTCGAGTACATTAGATAGAATTGCAATATGTTATATAATTGTAATTCTAATTTCTCTTAATAATATCAAATACTCAATCCCCCTCCTTTACTTTTCGTTTTTAGTTAATGAAAAAGTTGTTTTAATATTTGGAACAATAATATTTTTTCAATTATTTTATTATAAAAATAAAATTAAAATTTTTGAGTTTATTGCAATAAGCTGTTCTTTGATTTCTTATATTGTAATGATATTTGTTCTCTATAAATATTTAAATTTTGAATTTTATGATTATCCAGGCTTTGAGAATGATGGATACTTAAATGCATTTAAATTATTAATAGCAAATCCATTAAATCCCAGCTATTTTACAAATGCTTATGCTCCTATATTCATAAGCATACTACCATTTTTAATTTTTGTTATTAACAAAAAAAAATTTAATTATGATTTCTCAATTTTATATTTTATACCGATAATTTTACTATTTTTGATTGGCTACATAAGTATACAAAACATGGGCAGATACGTTATGTATATGTTTCCATTATGGTTACCGATTTTAAGCTCACAGATAGTTTATTATCTGAAGTTAAGTCGACTTGATAATTTAAAAAAATGAAAAGAAATTTAAGAAAAAAGATATATGGATTTGAAATTATAAAAAATTTTATTATTAAAGATAAAGAGTACTCTATATTAGATTTAGGTTGTGGAAATATTCCCTTTTTTTTAGAGTTCAAAAAGGATTTTAAAAAATATTATGGAATTGATGTCTCAGTAAATGATAAATCATATGACAACATAATTTTAAAAAAAAAAAGTATAGACGAAATTGATATTGAGGAAATGAATAAATATGACTTAATTTTAGTAATTGATGTATTGCATCATCTTAAAATTGAAGTCATAGAAAGGTTGCTAAGCAAGCTGTCAAGGCTAAATCCAGGTAAAATTATAATTATCAAGGATCCTATAGACACAAATTTATTTTTTAAAACTATTCATATTTTGCATGATGTTGTGATAAATCATGAATTTATTCATTTCAAAGGTCATAGACTTGTTGAGTCTAATATGAGCAAAAATATTGATAGTAAAATTATTAAAAATAACTTTTGGTATAAAAATATATTTTTTAAAATAATTATTTAATAATTCTCCACTGTATTAACTTAAACAACTTATAAATAATTTTGTAAAAATAAGCTAATATAAAAAAAATATTAAAATTCTCCTTATAGATTTTTAAATCTTGAAATATTTTTGTTCTTAAATTATCAAAAGAATTACTCAAACCACCTGCTTCCATAATAACAAAATCTTTATTTACTTTTTTAAAACTTAGATTTTTTACTTTAGATAGTTTTAAAATAAAATCTGTGTCAGAGGAAATGCTGTAGTTGATGTTATAAAAATTTAGTTTATGAATTATATCTTTTTTTACTATTAAAGCTGTATGAGGAATTTTAAATGCATTAAATTTAGTTAATTTATTAATCGTATAATTCCAATATCTTACCATTATATCTTTTTTATAAAATAATACATTTCCTGAAATTGCATCATAATTTAATATGTTTTTATTTATAACTGATAAAGTATCCTGTGAAAAAAAAATATCGCCTGAATGTAAAATAACTATATATTTACCATTAGAGATTTTTATACCATGATTCAAACCATCATATAAATTTTTATCTTTTCTAATTATATGTTTTATTTTACTAAAATTTTTTCTTTTCTTTTTAATCTCTTCAGAGGTACCATCTTTTGATTTACCATCAATTATTATTAATTCAAAATCTTTATATTTTTGATTTTTAATCGAATTAATAGTTTTAGATATTTGAAGTTTATTATTTTTTACAACAGTAATTATTGAAAACCTCACTTTGTGATTAAGAAAGATTTGTAAGCTTTTAACAGACCATCTTCTAAAGTAGTTTTTGAACTCCATCCATATTTTGCTGCTTCGGATACATCTAATAATTTTTGGGGTGTTCCATCTGGTTTTGATCTATCAAATTTAATTTGGGCTTTTACTTGAATTATTTTTAAAATTTTTTTTGCAAATTCAATTATTGTATAATCTTTACCTACCCCAATATTGATTAAAAATTTGTTTGTTTTTTTGTTCATAAAATAAATGCAAGCATCCGCGATATCATCAACATATATTGCTTCTCTTCTTACCTTTCCACTTCCCCACAATTTAAGGATTTTACTTTTTTTTTTATTTTTTTTTAAAAGATAAGCTTTTTTTATTAAAGCTGGAATAAAATGAGAAGTATTAAGATTGTAATTATCATTTGGGCCATAAGTATTTGTTGGCATTAAACAAAGATAATTTGTTCCATATTGATAATTATAACTTTCACACAATTTGATACCAGCAATTTTTGCGATGGCATATGGTTCATTGGTTTTTTCTAATGTCCCATTCAAAAGATATTTTTCCTTTATTGGTTGTTTGCAATTACGAGGATAAACGCAACTTGAGCCTAGGAATATCAAGTTTTTTATATTGTTAAGGTAAGCACCGTGAATTAAGTTGTTTTGTATTTGCAAATTTTCATATATGAACTCACCCTTAAAAATATTATTTGCTAATATGCCTCCCACTTTTGCAGAGCAAATAATAATAAACTTAGGCTTATTTTTCTTTAAGTAATTAAAAGTTTTTAATTGATTTGTGAGGTCCAATTTTTTTTTAGAGATTGTTAAAATATTCTTATATCCGTATAACTTTAACATTCTTACTACTGCAGAACCAACTAATCCTCTGTGCCCAGCAACAAATATTTTTGAATTTTTAAAAATCATAAACTTTAATACACTTTTACAATCAAATTTTTAATAATAATTAAAATTTTCTAATAATATCAATTTAAAAGTATATATACCATAATATATAATAAATTATTTATGTTAAAAGATTTAAAACTATTAATAAATTTTTCTTTCAAATATTTTAGATTAAAAATAATTTTTCTTCAATTTCTTATAATAGTAAGTTCAGTAATACAATTATTATCTATTTTTTCCTTTGGACCACTAATTTTACTTTTGATGGATAATAAAGAAATTAATAAATACCAAGAATATTATTTTGCAAATATAAATGATGAACAATTTTTTTTATTTACTATCATAACGATTACAATTTTGTTTATATTATCTAATTTATTAAGTATTTTAGTTTCAAAGAAGTCTTTAAATTTTGGTCAAGAGATAGGAATTAAGCTAAATAACAAAATATTTTATAATATTTTATCAAAGAATTATTATTATCATTCAAATAAAAATAGTTCTGAGATAATTTCAAAAATAACTCTTGAAAACGCTCGTGTTGTTGGAAGTATTATAATTCCAATGCTACTCATAAATTCAAGAATAATTACTTTATTGTTTATTTTTACAGGTTTGATGGTATTCAATTTTGTAGCTTCACTTTTTGTTTTATTCTTTTTATCACTAAGTTACATAATTATACTATCAATTAACAAAAGAAGATTTACAGCAAATAGTAATATCATAAGTAAAAATAATTTTTTAAGACAAAAGATTATTTCTGAAAGTTTAGGAAACATAAGAGAAACAATTATGTTTGATGCAAGGAATTTTTTTTTTAAATTATTTAAAACAACAAATGAAAAGATTGCATTTTCAACAGCTAATAACCAATATTTATCCTCTGTTCCAAGATTTTTGATAGAAATATTAATTTTTACTTTTCTTTTAGCCTTAATATATTTTTTAAAGAATAATGATTTATTAAACTTATATTTACCTTTGATTGGAATTTATTTGGTTGCAGGTTACAAACTGCTCCCTGCACTCCAGGCAATGGCAACCTCTTATGCTTCTATAAAAGGTAATCAAACTTCATTGCAGAATATTAAATCAGAAATAGTTAATATTTTAAATCAAAATGAATTACCTAAAGATTATCAAAATAATAAACTTGAAGAATTTAAAAATATTGAATTTGAGAATATAAACTTTTCACACAAAAATAATCTAATTTTTAATAAATTGAATTTAAAAATTAATCAAAATGAGATAGTTGGTATAATTGGAGAAACAGGATCAGGTAAATCTACTTTTATAGATATGTTTTGTGGATTACTTTATCCAAATTCAGGAATGATAAAATTAAATAATAAAGAAATTTTTAAGGAAGAAATGTTAAATCTCCAAAAATTAATATCTATAGTGCCGCAAAAAATCAATTTAGTTGATGACACAATAAGAAATAATATTTTATATTCTAAGAAATTCGATGAGAAAAAAAATATAGACACTAAGATTAATTATTTAAAGAATGTCTGTCTTTTAGATTATGTTGATGAAAAAGATAATAGTTGGAACACAATAGTAGGCGAAAATGGTGCTAAATTAAGTGGTGGACAAATCCAAAGGTTAGGAATTGCTCGAGCGCTGTTTAAGGATCCTCAAATTTTAATTTTAGATGAAGCAACGTCAGGGCTTGATGAGAAAACTGAAGAGAAATTACTTAACAATTTAATAAATATTAAGCCAAAATTAACAATAATTATTATTTCTCATAATAAAAAAATATTGAAAATATGTAATAGAATTTTTAAAATTTCAGACCAAAGCATAAGGGAAATATAAAATATATAATTAATCTATTAGTCTTAAACAAAATTATAGTGCATTTTAAAAATGAGAAATATGTTTATATAGTGTCTGATTTATTTTTTAATGAGTCAATTGATTAATATATTTTTCTAATAAACTTGAAAAATGAGTAATATTATATTCAGAAATTTTTCTTTTCCCATTCTTGATCAGTTTTCTTCTTAATTTTTTGTTATTTATTAATAAATTAATTTGTTTTGATATACTTTTATAATTTTTAGGATTAAAAAATATTGCAGAATCTCCCATTTGCTGTTTCATAAAATATGCGTTAGAACAGATCACAGGTGTATTTAAACTAATTGATTCTAATGGAGGGATATTAGTAGGTCCACAAAAAGAGGGATAAACCGTAGCTATAGCATTAGAATATAGTGGAGACATTAGTTTATCGGGAACCCTTCCTAAAAATATTATTTTTTTTTCTAAATTATTAATTTTAACAAAGTTGTAAACTTCATTGTAAAAATTCTTTTTTGCACCACAGAAAACCATCGCGACATCTTTATTTCTCTTTATTACGTCTTTGAATGCTTTTATTAAATTTATGTGATTTTTGTGTTCCCAAAATTGAGCTGGGTAAAACAGGTATTTTTCTTTGATATTAAACTTTTTAAAAACATTAATTTTTTTTTTATAAGCTAAATATTTAGGACCAATAAATGGAAGGGGAAATATTTTTTTTTTTTTAACTTTATAAGAATTAATAACATGGTTTTTACCCATTGAAGAATCTACTAAAATACCATCACAAAATTTGCAAATATTTTGATAGTGAATATCTCTTTGGGATATAATCTCATTTGTATACTCAGAAAATCTATATTCATATTTATGCATTAGATCATGTATTGTAGATAAAGATTTTTTATTTACTTGATAAGATGTAATATTTTGACTTGGAAAAATTATAAGATCGCATTTACTTTTATTTAGAACTTTGACCTCTTCATTTAAAAATTCTTTGAGAATTAAATAACGTGTATTATTTGAAAAAATTATACTGATAAACTTTCTTAAAATTTTTTTAAAAAAGCCTTTGCGAATATAAATTCCTTTCGAAATCTTTGGCAGATGCTTTTCCCAATGTTTATCAGAATAATAATATTCAACTTTTATTCTTTTTTTTTTATTTAATAAATTAAGAGCCTCAATAACACTTAAAGAATATTGATATATTCCACCTACCTCTTTAGGTGATGTCAGTAAAATGCCGATTTTATTCATTAATTTTCTTCAACTTCGGTTTAAATCATTTATATACATTTTTAAATATGAAAAAGAAAAAAATAATAATTACTGGATGTTGTGGTTTTATAGGCTTTAGCCTTTCTATGAAATTGCTTAGTAATAAAAATACCCAGATCATTGGTGTTGATACAATAAATGATTATTACGATGTAAATTTAAAAAAACAAAGACTTAAATTACTTAAAAGAAATGAAAATTTTAAATTTAAAAGGGTTGATATTAAAAATTACAGCTCATTAAAAAACATATTTCTTAATAAAAAAATTGATACAGTTTACAATTTTGCTGCACAAGCTGGTGTTCAGTACTCCATAAAAAACCCAAAGAAGTACATGGACTCAAATTGTATTGGATTTTTCAATGTACTAGAATTATCAAGATTGAGTAGGGTAAAGGTTATATTCTATGCTTCTTCTAGCTCAGTATATGGAGATAGTAAAAAATTTCCAGTTGAAGAAAATTTTGATCTAAAGCCTAAAAATTTTTATGGTTATAGTAAGAAATCTAACGAAGAAATGGCAGATATCTACTCAAGATATTATAACATAAAAACTATCGGCTTGCGGTTTTTTACTGTGTTTGGGCCATGGGGAAGACCTGATTTAGTAATTAATAAACTTATTGAGTCGTATTATAAAAGTAAAATTTTTTATTTAAACAATTTTGGGAGGCATGTGAGAGATTTTACATACATTGATGATGTCACTAAAATCATTTTAAAAATATATAAAAATAAAAAACATATACAAAACAACGATATTTTTAATATCTGTGGATCACAGCCTATTTCTTTACTGCATTTAGTAAAACTATTTCGAAATAATGTTGGTAAATCAAAAATTATTAAAAGACCTTTTCAGAGGGGAGATATTCTTAAATCTTATGGTTCAAATAAAAAACTAGTTAAAGTTTTAGGTAAATTAGAATTTACTAATTTCGATGAGGGATTTATGACTACTTTAAAATGGTACAAAAAATATAATAAACTTAAATAATTGCATCCATAAAATCAATTTTGGTTAATACTCACATACAATTTATTTAATTGATTTTTAAGCATTATGTTTTTTTTAACATTTAATTATATTCCAAATTGGTCTTGATAGTATAAAAAAACAATCAGTTAATATGTAATAATTTTTTGTGTACTAAATTTACTCAGGTTTTTAAGTATTTTTAAAATCTTTTTACTAGCATTGCCTGATCCATATATATTTGAAGACTTAAATTTTTTTCCGTACTGAATTCTTATTTTTTTATATATATCTTTCATTTCATTTGAAGATTGAATAACATTTTTTGATCTTAGTCTGGTATTTTGCCTCATACCAACATTCACAGCGGGTACTCCAATGAATGCACCGTCTCTAATTGCTGATGACGAATTTCCAACAAGACATTTTGTATGCTTAATTAGCGGTATATAATAATCTATTGGCAAATTCTTATATATTTTATAATTTTGTATTTTATTTAACTCTCTCAAGGTCCTTAATTTTTTTGAAATTTGCTCTGAGCCACCATCCGAATTTGGCCAAATAATAATATTTTTAATATTAAATTTTGAGGTAGCATTTATTATATTTAATATTACTTGTTCATTTTGTTCTAATTCTGTTGTTACTGGATGGTACAGTGTTACAAAATAATCATCGTTTTGTGATATAATATCTATATCACCTACTCCTTTTCTTGAAAGGTACTCGAATTCTTTTTTGAAGTTATTCTTTTTAAGGATTTTTTTTAACAAATCATTTCTTGGACAACCTACATTATAAACATTGGAGGGTACCTCACCTAGCTTTATTACTCGTCTCATTGAATCTTTGTTAGCTACAAAATGTAAATGTGAAAGTTTTGTAATTGCATGTCTGACACTTTCATCTAATGTCCCTGTAACTTCACCGCCCATTGTGTGGGCAACTAAAATATTCATATAAGTCGCAGTTATTGCAGTTGAAATAGTTTCATACCGGTCACCGACGGTGAAAACAATATCAGGTGAAAGTTTACTAAGTATATCAGACAATTCTATCATTCCAAGTCCTGTAGTTTTAACCATAGAAGATAATTCACTTGTTGAAAACTGATTTTCAATCTTAAAATCTATTTTAATACCATCATTCAATATTCTAGCAGCTACATCTCCAAATTTGTTTTGCAATGCAGAAGCACCAACAATTATATGAATCTTGAATCTATTAGTTTTTTTTGCCTCAAGAATTACTGACTTTATACTATTGTAATTAGCAGAGGAAAATATGACAAAACAAATTTTTTTAATTTTCATAAAAGTCCTTCTTTTTTAATAAATCATTTTTTTTAACATTCTTGTTTAATTTTTTTCCAATTAAGCTTTTATAATTGATAGCTTTAATTCCAGTTCCTGGTTTTTTAAATGTAATATCTTTTTTGGTTAATATTGAATTTAATTTTAAATCTTTGCTAGCAACTACACTTTTTTCAAAAACTTTTTTCATATCCTTATATTCTTTTAAATTGTTTTTATCGACAGGGTTATCCATTATTTTCCAAATTTCTTTAATATTTTTTACAAAAAATGAGAATTCTTTTGGTTCCATAGAATTTTTTGCATCACTACCATACATATTTCTTGATAGTGTAAAATGTTTTTCTATAATTGTTGCACCATTAGATGCGGCTGCAAAAGCAGCAGAGTATCCTAGTGTATGATCTGAAAAGCCTACAGGACAATTATATTTTTTTTTTAATTGATGAATAACATTGATACCTACTTTTTCATTAGGGCATGGATAAATAGACGAGCATTGAAGTATTGAATAATTTTTTTTAAGTGTATTAACAGCAACATCAATTTCATCCCAAGAGCTCATTCCAGTTGACAGAATAATATGTTTTTTGGTTTTTTTTAACTTTTCTAGAAGAGAGATATTAGTCAGTTCTCCAGATGGAACTTTATATTTTTTTACTTTCAAAGTTTCTAAATAATCAACAGCTTTTTCACTAAAGGGAGAGCATAAAAACTCTTTACCAAGGTTTTCACACAATTTTTTTATTTTCTTCCATTCAAGTAAAGAAAAAGCTGTTCTTTTAAAATAATCAAATCTTTTTTCTTTATTAAAATAAGATGGTGATGGAGCATCAACTAAAGTTTCTTCATCAGCAATATGCATTTGGAATTTTATTACATCAGCCCCTGATCTAGAAGCACTCTTAACTAAGTTAAGAGCTTTTTTAATATTACCATCATGAACCGATCCTATTTCAGCTATAATCATTTAGTTATTCATTATCAGTTTGGGTATTTAATTTAATTTTAATGTTTACATCATAAATAAAATTTATACCTCAAAAAAAACTGTATCTAGACTATAAAAATTAAAATATCTACACTTCTTTTTAATAAAGTTAAAAATTATGATCTAATTTAATGATTAATAATAGCGATGTGTATATAGTATTTTACAAATAAATTATTTAATTAGATATAAATTATATTATAATTTTCTTGCGATATTTCTATATAACCTGGAGGCTAAAAGATAATTATTATAATTATTTTTATGTTTAAAAAAGTTCCAATTTTTATTTAAAAACTTAGACCAATGAGATCCATATTCATAAATTACAATTTTTGGGTTTAAAGCTTTAGTTAAAAAAATCGATGAAGAATATGAAGTAAAATATCTTTTTATATTAAAGTTATATATAATTTTTTCTAAATTTATCATTTTGGGAAACTCTTTATTTACCAATATGATATTCTTATTTGGAAATATTTTTTTTATATGATTTATAAGATTTTTTTGAAATTTAATAGGAATACTCTGTCTAAATTTAAAAAGAAAAACGTCATTTGAAGGAGCTGTTAAAAAAATCTTTTTTAAAGTATTTTCTATAAAAAAATTTTTGTAATTTTTCAAAATAGTATTAGAATATTTAACATCAAAAGCATAATAGGGTATATAAAAATTTATTAAGTTATAATTGCGATTTGAAATTTTTTTTACTTTTTCCTTATTAAATTTAGAAAAAATATTTTTAAAAATTTTAATTGATATTGAATAATCTTTACTTTTTTTTTTTAAGAAGTTGGAAAAAATAGATTTTTGGAAAAAGTTTCCATTACCTTTATAATAAATATTCATAAATTTATTATTGATTAGACATTCTAAAAAGCTTTTAATTTTTTTGAAAAAGTTTAATTCTATTTTTAATAAAGTATCTATTGGAGAATGATCAAAATATGTTTTTTTTATTTGTGAATTATATAGGACATAATGGGAGACGTAGTCATTCGAAAAAAAAACTTCATCATAATCATCGATATTAAAATAAATTTTTTTAAGATAACTATGTATTTTTTTACTGATTTCTCTATTTTTGTAAGCGAAAAAACAATTCCAAAATTTAGTAATATTAAAGGTAATTGGGCGTGAGGGCTCATTTATAAAAAAAGACTTTCTTGAAATTGATTTAAAAACTCTATTCTTTTTATGTTTATAAAGATTTTTTGAATCTATTGGTATAAGTAAATCAATTTCGTATTTTTTATTTTTTTCCTTCATATATGTTAGCATTTGATAAGCTGATAACTCAGTGCTTAGAATAAATAATATTTTTCTCATTTTATTTAATAATTTGTTCGCAAATTTCTATTGTATTTTGGGCAAATTTTAAATTATTAATAATTTTTTTTCCTTGGCAGAATTTTTGGAATGCATGCATTTGAAATAAAATACCAGGCTTTATACTATTTAAATTATATTCAGAACTTGAGTGAGAGCTTTTTAATTTATAAATATTATTGTTCCTATATTTGATTTTAATTAATTTATTGTAAATTTTTAATTCTTCTATTGATGGAAGCTCTATAAAATAATCAGTTGAAATAATTTCCATTTTAAAATTACCAATAGCTTTAAAATTTATAAACAAATTTAGTAAATTATTTCTAGGAAGTTTATAACGTAAAAAAATACTACCTTTTTTTTTATCTTTATAAATAAGTTTTGGTTTTTTAAATAAAAAAATTAAAAGAGATATAATATGTGAAGAGTTGCTTATAATTCTACTCTCATTTATTTCTGGGCAAAAACAATTTATTGTTAAGTTTTTAGATTTAGATATTATATTTTTTAAAATCCATATATTCTTGTAGTAAATTCTGTTAAAACCTACAAATATCTGATTTTTATATGGTAAAAATTTTTTGAATTCTCTGCTTTTCATGAAAATAGGTTTTTCAATAAATATTTTTTTTTTATTTTTTAAACATTCATTTAAATAAAAAGAGTTTTTAGAAATTTGGCCAGCAATTAATATATGTGACTCTGCTTTTTTTGATAAAAAAATAAACTCTTTAAAAATCTTAATATTTTTTATTTTGTATCTCTTAGACAAACGAACTGCATTTTTAGAATCTTTTCTTGAGGAATATATATATTGAACTTTAATATTACAACTTATAGCTGCCTTGATATGTTCCTCTACAATTCTTCCTGAACCAATTATTGATAAACTTTTCATTAACTTTATGTTATTTTTAAAATATAATTTTTCTTTTTTAAATTTTTTAAAAATTCTTTTATAAACAAATAGTTTTCTTTTACCGCTTCATCAAAAGTTGGCAAATTTACTATTCCTTTTTTAAGCAAACTTCTAAAAAACTTACTAGATAGCTCACTAGTTAATTCTCTTTTGCAGACAAAAGATTTGTTTTTAGATTGCAGTTCTTCATTTTTAAAATTGTAACTAAATGATTTTGTTCCTTGTTTTAGATAAAAATAGTGTTTATTTGTTTTTTTTTTGGAGATAATATTTAGTTTGCTGCCATTTTTATACGAAACTGCAATTTTACCATGAAAATCTATGAAATTCTGTCTAACTAATTTATATGGCTTTTCAAGTTTTTTAATTGAAATACTTTGCACTAAAGATTTTGCTGAATAAGAAATATAATTAATATAATGCAAAGAATTACATATCATATGCCAATTTTCTCCTTTTATAATAGCATTAATTTTTCCTTTATTAAGCTTTGACTCAATTATACGAAATGGTTGAATATTTCGTAGAGGCATATTAACAAAAATGTTTTTAGTATTGAATTCTATTTTCTTAAAATTAGAGATATTACTTTCAAGAATTTTCTCTACAATGAAATATTTAATATTACAAATTTTTTTAATTCTTTTAATTAACCTTATTCTATTAAAAGCGTAGGTACATAAAAAACCTAAAAAAAAATTTTTATTTTTTATAGTTTTTTGTTTATTACAAAATACAAGTTTTTTTTTATTACTATTATTACAAAAAAAAATTTTCATTTTTTTTTGTGCAGTTTTTTTTTTGTCATAAATATAGATTTTATCTACTTCTTTTTCTTGGATAATAGATTGTACATGCCTTATAGCAATGTTACCAGCTCCATAAATTAATATTTTTTTTTTCAAATTAAAAATTTTTGATTAGTTTATTAAAATCACCAATAGTGTTAATATCAATAGATTTATTTTTATTCATTGTAAAATTTATTATTTTTCCATTCTCATATATATTTTTCCTTCTGATATTTTTAATTTTAGTAATAAGTATAGACGGACCATTTCTATAAAAGCAATTTGTATTAATTTTAAAGTTTTTGTTTTTATTTAGATATAAATATTTTCCGTCAGAAAACATCAGCTTGTTTGGATAAATATTTTTAAGCTCAAAAGAGCTAACCAAAGCATCAGCCTTCTTATTTTTTAAAAATTTTTCACAAGCTTTTTCTAAGTCTTTGAATGTTCTTTGAGGAGATGTTGGTTGAAGTAAAATAAGATACTTAAATTTCGATTTTTTTAAGTTAAGTTTATTTACAAAATAATTCACTGTTTCATGCATTGTTGTTGATGCTAACGAAATATGTTTAGGTCTTCGAATTTTGTTGATTGCACCTAATTTAACGCCATAGTCATTTATACGTTTAGAGTCTGAAAAAACATGAGTTTCTGAAATGTATCTACATTTTTGTGCAGCCTTAATTGAGTAAAAAATTAATGGCTTACCATTTAAAAGTTTAAAGTTTTTATTTTTTAGTCTTGTTGAACCTTTTCTTGCGGGTATTAATGCTATAAAACTCATTCTAAGTAATCTAATACAAAATTTACAAAATAATGGAAGAATAAAAAAAATAGTGATTAATTAATAAAACAGCAAGTTTTGTTTTTCAGATTTGTAGGTTTTAAAGATGATAGAAAAAAGACTAAATGAGATATAAATATAACCTATGATCAATTTTAACGAATTTGCCTTACAAAACAAATATCCTTAGCACTATATGATTAATAAATAATGAACAAATTAAAATATATAAAAGAAATTGACTCTTTGAGAGGCATATCTGCAATAATTATAATTTTATCACATTTCGACTATTTAAATATTGCAAGTGGTGGAATTAATATTTTTTTTACTATTAGTGGCTACCTAATAACCCTCATAGCATTCAAAAATATAATAAATTTTAATTTAATTAATTTCTTAAGAGATAGAATACTAAGTACTTATATTCAAATTTTTATAACGATCTCAGGGACACTTTTACTTTTATTTTTTTTTGGTGATTTGGATAAACATATTCAACTTTTAAGATCTGGAATATCTTCTTTACTACTAATTACAAATTTTTATTTTATAAAAATTGATAATTTATATTCACTGCAGAATTACCTTAATCCATATTTAATTTTTTGGTCGATAGCAGTAATATTTCAGTTCTATTTTGTTTTTGCAGTTTTTTTGAAAATTAACGTAGTTTTGTTTAATAGATTTAACATAAAATTATCAGAAAAAAATTTTTTAATTTCAATATCATTTTTAATATTAATTACTTTATTTATAATTTTTATATTTAGTGAATATAAATTTATAAACAATTTTTATAGTTTAAATAATCGCTTTTGGCAATTTGGTTTTGGTTCATTGGTAGCAATATATTTTAGAAGTAACCTCAGTAGAAAATATTTTTTAATAAAAGAATATTATATAATAATAGGTTTAGTTGGGATAGTCATTTGGCAATTATATTTTCAAAATAATTATAATTACTACATAATATCTATGATATTAACCTTCTCTACTTTGCTAATTTTAATTGGATTATCTTTTGGATACACAAATGTATTATTATCAAGTAAAATTTTGATATTATTAGGTAAAATCTCTTTACCAGTTATTTTAATTCATATTCCACTAATTTATTTTGCAAATTATTATTTGGATAATAATTTTTTGAAGTTTGTATTTGTAATAACTTTAACTTTTATACTTGCAATTCCTCTTCAAAAATTGCGTTATAAATCTAAAATTAATTTTTCTTTCACCTTAAATAAACAAATAATTTATAGTTTATTTTTTTTATTTATTTTTTTTTCATCAAGTATTTTATTTTATTACAAAAATAAAAAATCTATCACAAATTATGAATATTCATTATTTGAGATAAATAATTCAAAGAAATTTAATTATATGAGTAAACTTAGATTAGAATTAGAGAATAAATTAAATAAAAATTTAAAATATAATGAACTTGTTGGTAAGGATAATTCAATATGTTTTGACAATATAGATCCTTTTAAAAATTGTTTATTCAATAAAAATGGAAACAAGCAAAAAATCTACTTTATCGGGGGTAGCAACGGATCAACTATATCTGCTAGTTTAAAAGACTATTTTGTTGAAAAGGGCCATCCATATATGGAAATAACAAGACGAGCGTGCCTATATCTTCCTGAATTTACTCAAATAAACACTAGCACAAACCAAAATACTAGCTGCGACGATGAATTTCAAAAAAAAATTAGCAATGAAATTAATAGTAATCCAAATTC
>MDSV01244401.1_pt1 | contig 16039 bp, 14 predicted proteins | sample 810851 | NCBI WGS metagenome assembly MDSV01 (sample SAMN05326640, study PRJNA326480) | marine metagenome | isolation source: seawater | place: Atlantic Ocean: North East | collected 2012 | reverse complement strand
TACCTGGTCCAACTGGAATAGAATTTTTTTTGGCCCATTTAATATAGTCGGAAACTATCAAAAAATAACTAGCATAATCCATGGAATTAATAATTTCTATTTCATGTAGTAACCTATCTTCGTATATCTTTTTAATTTTCTCTTTAGGTTCATTATTATTTTTTTTAAGAATAAAATTTTGTAATCTAAAATTTAATCCTTGCTGTGCTAATTTTGATAGTTCTTCCTCCGGTGAAACACTCTCGTTACTTGCTATTGACGGTAAAATTGGTTTTGATTTTTTTGGTTTATAATTAAATCTTAGATGAAAATTATAATTATTTTGCAAAGCTTCAGGTATATCTAAATATAATTTTTCAAGCTCTTCGTGAGATTTTAAATAATGCTGATTACTATATTTAAATCTGTTTTTATCATCTACAAAATTTTTCTCTCCTATACAAACAAGAGCATCATGCGCTTCATACATTTCTTCATGAATATAAAAAATTTCTTGAGTGGCTATTAATGGAATTTGTAAAGATTTTGAGATGTTAAGCAAATAATTCTCAAAGTTTTTTTCTTGTAACTCATTATGACGTTGAATTTCTATGTATAGCCTATCTTTATAATTTTTTTTGATAGCATTTAAAATTTGTTCAATATCTTTGAGTTTATTCTTATTAAAAAGCTTACCAAAAAAATTATTATAATTACCTGTTAATACAATTAATCCCTCACTATTATCTAATAGATCTCTTAAACTACATGATGGATCTGTCGTTTCGCTATTTTTTAAATAACTGGATGAAGATAACTTAGTTAAATTTTTATACCCTTCTTCAGATGTTGCATAAAGTGTAATTTTTCCAATTATATCAGAAATATTTAAGTTTATTTGAGTTCCTATGATTGGATGAGTGCCGACCTTAGATATCTTTTCGGAAAACTCTAAGGCGCCGCAAAGATTATAACTATCAGCTAGACCTATTGATTTAATCTTTTTTAACTTGCAATAATCAGCCAAATCATCAATTTTAATGGCACCTTCACAAATTGAGTATTGAGTATGAATTTTTAAATGATTAAAATTCTTATTATTAACGAGCATTAACTCGTTTTATATCACCATTGGAAATTAACAACTTGTAATCTGCCCTGTTGGCAAGTTCTCTATTGTGGGTTGCAAAAATTATTGTTTTTTTTAATTTTTTCAATTTTAAAAAATAAGAAAAAATTTCTTGAGATGTTTTAAAATCTAAATTACCAGTAGGTTCATCTGCTAAAACTAAATTTGTTTCTGCTATTAAAGCTCTTGCGATTGCTACCCTTTGTTGTTCTCCACCAGAAAGTTCTTTAGGGAAGTGTAGTGACCTTTCAAGTATTTTGACAGCCTTAAGAATAGTCTGAGCTTTTTTTTTTGCATTAACAAGATTTTCACCCTTTATGATTAGTGGCATCATCACATTCTCAATAGCATTAAAATCATTTAATAAATTATTGTCTTGAAAAATAATTGATATATTTTTTCTTCTAGTCTCGTCCTTTTTTTCATCTGTAAATTTTTTTGTATAAACATCATTTATTTTTATATCTCCTTTGGTAGGTTCATCCAATAAAGCTAATAAGTGAAGCAATGATGATTTTCCAGAACCAGATGGTCCAACCAAAGCTACTAGATCTCCCTGCTTGATTTTCAAATTCAGATTGTTAAACAATGTAATGTTACCATTTAAATGTCTGTAAGTTTTTTTAAGGTTTATAGTTTCTATCAAAATTTTAGTCATATTTTAATGCTCTAAATGTTTTCATTTTTGAGATTTGTCTTGCTGGAATATAAGAAGCTAATGCAGAAACTAATAGGGATAATATAGATATTATTAATATAGGATAAAAGCTTATCTCGCTAGGCAGCTTTTCTAAGAAATATATATCACTTGGAAATATTTCCAGATTAAAAACTGTTGAGAGAAACATTCTTACTTTTTCGATATTATAGGAGAAAATAATTCCTAAAATAATACCTGATATTGTAGCAAAAAAACCGATTGTAAAACCTGTTAAGAAAAAAGATTTTTTTATAGAACTGTTGTTTAAACCTAAAGTTTTTAAAATAGCTATCTCTTTAGTTTTATTTTTAATTAATATTGTAAGACCTGAAATAATATTAAATGCTGCCACAATAATAATTAAAGTCAGTATTATAAACATAACATTTCTCTCAATTTTTAAAGCACTAAAAAAAGACTTGTTCAAGTCTGACCAGGTATAGATAAAATAGTTTTGATTAATTTTTTCAATCTTATTTTTTACCACATTTGCTCTTAATGGATCTTTTAGATAGATTTCCAAATTTTGATCCTCGATTTTCTTGTCAAAGATCGATAATGCGTCTTCAATAGTTAAAAAAATAACATTCTGATCAAACTCAACAAACCCGGTGTTAAATATTCCCGCTACATTAAAATTTTCTTGCTTTGGTAAATTACCAAGTGGTGTGCTAACAAAAGCTGAAGACATTAAATTTATTTTATCTCCTTCATTTAAATTCAAATTAAAAGCAAGTTCAGACCCTAAAAAAATATTATTTTTTTTAAATTTTTTAACATCACCGCTTACAGTATTTTTTTCAAAAAACTCTTTAATCTTTTTTTCCTTACCGTTGACACCTTTAAAAATTATACCCTTTGCTTTTTCATTTATTATTATTATACCTTCGCCTGAATAAGTTTTACTTACAGATATATCTTTGAAGTTTTTTTTTATTTTTTTAATATAATTATCATCAATAGCAAACCCATTTGATTGAATCACTATATGTGGATTTAAACCTAAAATTTTATTAGTTAAATCAGATTTGAACCCATTCATGACTGACATAACGATTATTAAAATCGCTACCCCAAGCATTATGCCTAAAAAAGAAAAAATAGAAATTGTTTTTAGAAAACCTTCTTTTTTTTTTGGCCTGAGATTCCTTAATGAAATTAATCTTTCTACTTTTGTAAACAAAATATTAACTTTTAAGTTTAGATTTTATTTCTTCTAGACTTAACATTTCACTTTCAGAATTCAATTCTTTAAACTCAAATTTATTTTTTTCAGATTTTGATCCTACAATAATTTGAAATGGTATGCCTATTAAGTCATGTTTTTTAAATTTATTTGACATATTTTCATCAACATCATCTAACAATACGTCAATATTTTGTTTTTTTAACTCTTGATATATTTTTTCAGCTTTTTGGAAGTTTTCTTTATTATTTTTGCTAATGCTCGGGATAATAACCACATCATATGGGGAAATTGGCTTAGGCCATTTCATTGTACCGTTATTATAATTTGCCTCTATTGCTGCACCAACAATTCTTGATACTCCAATGCCATATGATCCCATTTTTACAGAAATTTTTTGCCCACTTTTGTCGTCTATTAAACAGTTCATTGGCTTTGAGTATTTATCACCAAAATAAAATATATGACCAACTTCGATGCCTTTAGTTTTTATTTGATTTTTTTTATCAACTTCTTCATTGAATTTTTTTTTATCAAACTTTTCGTCTGTTACAGCATAAAAATCTGTAAAATCTTTTCTCATTTGAGAAAGAGAAGTATCGCTAAAATCATATTTATCTAAATTTATTTCAAATATCCTTTTATCTGCATATATTTGACTTTCACCAGTTTCTGCTAAAATTATAAATTCATGTGAAAGATCTCCACCTATTGGGCCTGTGTCTGCGGCCATTGGAATTGCTTTTAAACCAAGTCTATTAAAAGTTTTAAGATATGAAAAAAACATTTTATTATAAGATTTTTTTGCATCATCATCTGATAAATCAAAAGAATACGCATCTTTCATAAAAAATTCTTTACACCTCATTACACCAAATCTCGGTCTAATCTCATCTCTAAATTTCCATTGAATATGATAAAGAATTTGAGGAAGTGATTTATATGATTTAATACTTGACCTAAAAACATCTGTTATTAATTCCTCATTAGTTGGTCCATAAAGCATTTCTCTTCCCTGACGATCTTTAATCCTTAGCATTTCCTCGCCATAATCATCATATCTACCGCTCTCTTTCCAAATCTCTGCTGATTGAATAGTTGGCATTAACATTTCTTGAGCTCCAATAGAATTTTGTTCCTCTCTGACTATTTGTTCTATTTTTTTCATAATTTTGTATCCTAGTGGCAGCCACGAATATATACCTGCGGAAGATTGTTTTATCATTCCAGCTTGCAACATTAATTGATGTGACTTAATTTTTGCCTCAGTAGGTAAATCTTTAGTAATTGGAATAAATAATTTTGATATATACATTTTATTGCAAATATTCTCTTAAATTTAGTAAATCAAACTCTACTAGATAATATATTACAATGAAAATTATTGAAGTTATTATCGTGGTGATTAAAAATTTTTTTGCTATTTTAGGATTTTTTGGAGCTCCAGGATCGACTCCCTCTATTTTCTCCTCAAATTTCACTTTATTTGATTGAATTCCGACAGGTAAAACAGAAAAAAAAATTATCCACCAAATTAGTACGTAAACTATTATTGAACCAGTTATTCCCACTAAATTCTCGCTATATTAATATTGGTAAAGGGTTTTTTTCCTGTTTTTTCTCTAACGATTCTTCTACAATTTTGCTTAATAGTCTCGATAAGATTTTTTTGTTGATTTTTATTGTCCAATGAAAAAGTTTTGCAGATATTAAAGATTTCATCTTCCATATCAAAAATGAAGTGTTCTGTATTTTCTTTTTCAGGTATCCCCTTGAATGAAATAATCGGTTTTTTTATTTTTCCATTATTGGAAACTAAAATTGTAATTTCTAAATACCCATTAATTGATAAATTTTTTCTATCTCTTATTGATTGAGCGTCTGTTTCTACATTAATACTTCCGTCTAAATAAATTTTACCAGAAGGTGCTTTATCTATAATTTCAGGTTTATCACCAGGTAATATCTTTATGATATCTCCATTTTCTATTAGTAAAGTCTTTGGAACTTGCATTTCTTTTGCGAATGAAACGTGCTCAGCCATATGTCGATGTTCACCATGAACTGGGATAACGCACTGAGGTTTAACCCACCTATACATATCCTTTAAGTCATCTCTATTCGGATGACCAGAGACATGAACAAACGCATTTTCTTCACTTATAATCTCCATGTTATTCTTTACTATAAGGTTTTGTATAGAATATAATTTTTTTTCATTTCCTGGGATTATTTTAGATGAGAAAATTATACAATCACCACTGTCCATAAAAACATCTGGATGAACACCATTAATTATCCTATTCATCGCACCCATAGGTTCTCCTTGACTACCTGTTGCTAAATATAAAATTTTATTTCTTGGAACCTTTTTTGCATCTCTTGGATCTAGTGGCTCAATAAGACCTTTAAGATAACCACATTTTCTTGCTGCTTTATAAATTCTTTGCATAGATCGTCCTACCAAACAAAGATTTCTTCCCGTTTTTTTTGCACAATAAAAAATGGACTCCATCCTAGCTACATTAGATGCGAAAGAGGTTACCAAAATTCTATTAGTTTTAATCTCCATAATCCTTAATAAACTATCTCTTACATCGGACTCGGAGCCTGCCCTACCTGGACTAAAAATATTTGTTGAGTCACATATCATTGCAGATACACCGCTTTCGCCAATAGATTTTAATTTTTTTTCGTCTATTTGACTTCCTATTAATGGATTAGGATCGATTTTCCAATCACCAGTATGAAGTATTGTTCCTAGAGGAGTTTTAATGCTCAGTCCATTTGGCTCTAAAATAGAGTGAGTTAATGTTACAAAGTCAATTTCAAATGCACCAAGTTTAATTTTACCATTCAAAGGTACAACGTTTAAATAATTAGATATATCAATTTTCTTTTCTTTAAACTTTTCTAAAATTAGCGCAGCAGTAAATGGCGTTGCATAAATCTTGCATTTTAAATTGGGCCAGATATGAGCAACGGCTCCAATGTGATCCTCGTGCGCGTGTGTTAAAACTATCCCAAGTAAATCATCTTTTTTATCAATAATAAATCCTGCATCCGGCATAATCAAATCTATTCCAGGAACAGAGTCGTCGGCAAAAGAAACACCCATATCAACAATTATCCATTTTTGATTATCCTCTTTTCCATAAGCGTATAAATTCATATTGCCGCCTATTTCTCCAGATCCACCTAATGGACAAAAAATTAGTTTTTCTTTACTCATATTAATTCTTTATAAGCATTTGCTATTCCTTTAACAGTTATATCTTGATCTATTACTACTTTTCTTTTTATCACTTTTTTAAAAAATTTTGCGTATCCACCTGTCAATAAAATCTTACATTTAATTTTGTTCTTAGACATTATTTTACTAATTATATTATTTATTAAACCCTCGTATCCCCAAACAAAACCAGCGTTAAGAGCTTCAATTGTATTCTTTCCATAGCTATTTTGATTGCTTTTTAAGTTAATCATAGGAAGTAAAGCAGTAGCTTGACTTAAATTTTTTATCGAGAGTTTTATTCCAGGCGCAATCACTCCACCTTCGTAAACACCATTTTTAATAAAATCAAAAGTCGTAGCGGTTCCAAAATCTAAAACTAAAGAATTTTTATATTTTTTTGCTCCTATTGCATTCGCTATACGATCTGAACCTAATTGTTTTTTATTTTTAATGTTTATTTTAATAAGTTTATTTAGATTTAATTCTTTAATTTCATAAATCTTATATTTATTTTTATTTAAATTTTTTTTAATACTTCTAAATACTTTAGGTACAACACTTGAAAATAAAAAAACTGGATTTAAATCTTTATTTATTTTTTTTCTAATAATAGTTTTTACTAGGTTTCCTGTATACATTTTACTTGTTTCTAAATTATATGACCTTAAAATTCTATATCTATTGTTTAAAACACAAATCTTTGTAAAAGTATTACCAATGTCTCCAATTAAAAATTTCATAACTTTTTTGTGAATTTTTTTAATTCTGAAAAAGAGCTATATTTAGCTCTAAATAAAAATTTTTCATATATTATTTTAATCATAGTAAATAGTTTTTTATTATCTATATTTTTATTTACAATTTGTTTCAAAGAAGTTGAAGAAAAACTCCTATTTTTTGGTTCAAAATTAGTATTTATTCCAATTCCAACTATTAAATATTTTTTTCCTGCATTGACAACAGTTTCTTGTAATATGCCGCAAATTTTTTTCTTTTCAAATAATAGGTCATTAGGCCATTTAATTTTTATTTTATTTGAAAATTTTTTCATAAGAATATTTTTAAATAAATATGCATTCAAAACTGCAAATTCCCTGAAGTCTACTCTCTTTTTACCTATCTCAAAAAAAATTGTTAAAAATAAGTTCCCTTTTTTAGAAACCCATTTTTTTCCCATTGTTCCCCTGCCTTGAGTTTGTTTTTCTGATATAATTATTGTTGGTTTATTTTTTTTTTTATTAATAAGGTTATGAGCTATATCGTTTGTGCTTTTAACACATTTAAATTTTAGTAATTTCAATTTCATTAATTCAAGAATAATGTATCCACCACATTATTCAAAACTGATGGATATAAGAAGAAAGTTAATAGAATGCTGCAACTTATGAAAATTGATAATTTTGCGAATTTATTTTTAGTAATATCAAAACTTATAATGCTATCATCAAAATAAATAGTCTTAATTATTTTAAGATAATAAAAAGCTGATATTACAGTAGTTAACAATCCTATTATTGCTAAAGTATACATATTTTGTTCAACCACAGCTGAGAAAACATAAAATTTTGCAAAAAATCCGCCAAGCGGTGGGATGCCTGCCAAAGAAAATAAAATAATTAAAAATGAAATTGCTAATATCGGTTGTTTTTTCGAAATACCTGACAAATCTGAAATATTTTCTTTATACTCTCCGTCTTTTTTTAACAAATATAAACATGAAAAAGCCCCGATATTCATTACAACATAAATAGCAATATAAACAATTGCACTTTCATAACCCGAGATAACACCTGTTGCTACACCAGCTAAAGCGTAACCTATGTGTCCTATGGAACTATATGCTAGTAATCTCTTAATATTTTTCTGACCTATTGCTGCGACAGCGCCTAAAATCATCGAAGCTATAGATATAAAAATAATTATTGTTTGCCACTCCATTAGAATTCTTGAAAATGGAATAAACATGAACTTGATCAAAACTGCTAGTCCGGCGACTTTTGGTACTACAGCAAAATAGCTTGTTATTGATGTAGGTGCGCCTTCGTATACATCTGGTGTCCACATGTGAAAAGGAACTGCTGAGACTTTAAATGCAAGACCTACTAAAATAAACACCATTGCAAAAACTGCTCCTGTATTTTCTTTACCTAGTTCATTCGCAATTAAATCAAAATTAGTTGAACCCGTGAAACCATATAATAAAGAGCAACCATACAATAATAGGCCTGAAGATAAAGCACTTAATACAAAATATTTTATTCCTGATTCTGATGACTTTAAGTTATCTCTATCGATTGATGCCAGTATATAAAGTGCTAGTGATTGCAATTCTAAACCTAAATAAAACAAAATTATATCATTAGAACTCACCATAAAGAACATGCCTAAAATTGAAAGCAATACTATTATCGGATACTCAAATTTCCCCAAATTGTTGTCTAAGATAAAATTTTTTGATGAATTCAACACGAATAAACTTGCAACAAGTATCAATACTTTAAAAAAGTTTGAAAAAGCGTCTCTTGTGAAACTTTCTAAAAATATTTTTTCAGTATCATTTGAGCTATTTAAGATAATAGCGATAGTTAATAAAATTATCAATGAACTTAAGTTAAAAATTAAATTAAAACTGTTTTTGACAAAAACTCCAATCATCAAGATTGAAAATATTGATAATACTAAAAAAATTTCTGGAAGTAGTATATTTAAATTATTTATCATATAATTTTAATTGTTTATATTTATTGCCATCTCATAATTGGTAATTAAATTGTCCACTGAAACGTTCAAAGTTTCCATTAAAGGAGCGGGATAAAAACCAAAAAAAATCACTAATATAACTAATATAATTAACATTAATAACTCAGATTTATTTGTGTCTTTTAAATTTTTGATTTGATCATTTTTCACCTGACCAAAAATAACTCTTTTGGTAAGCCAAAGCATATATGCAGCACCTAATACGACACCAAATGTTGCCAACATAGCTACTATATAATTTTTTTGAAAAGTACCTGTTAAAACTAAAAACTCTCCCAAAAAACCAGAAGTTCCGGGGAGGCCTAACCCAGCTAGAGCAAAAACTACAAATAAAAAAGAGTATTTTGGTAAATAAGTTACTAAACCACCATATGAGCTGATCATTCTAGAATGCATTCTGTCGTATAAAACCCCAACGCAAAGAAATAATGCTGCTGAAATCAATCCGTGACTAATCATTTGAAAAATGCTTCCTTCAATTCCTAACTTTGTAAATGTAAAAATTCCAAGAGTTACATAACCCATATGAGCTACGGAAGAATATGCAATTAATTTTTTCATATCGTCTTGCATTAAAGCAACTAAAGAAGTGTAAATAATTGCAATAATACTTAACGTGTAAATTAATGGTGTAAAATATTCTGAAGCAATTGGAAACATTGGTAGTGAAAATCTTAAAAAACCATATCCTGCCATTTTTAATAGTATAGCAGCTAGAATAACTGACCCAGCGGTAGGCGCTTCTACGTGAGCATCAGGTAACCAGGTGTGAACTGGCCACATTGGCGTTTTTACTGCAAAAGAGCTAAAAAAGGCCAGCCAAAGTAAGTTTTGATATTCTTTAGGTATTTTAATTTCATAAATTTGAGTAACGTCCGTTGTACCTGTTATCCAATAGATTGAAATAATAGCAACAAGCATCAAAACTGATCCTAAAAGAGTGAAAAGAAAAAATTTAAAAGCTGAGTAAACTCTTCTTGGTCCACCCCAAACCCCTATAATTAAAAACATTGGAATTAATCCAGCTTCAAAAAATAGATAAAACACTACTAAATCTAATGAACAAAAAACTCCAATCATAAAAGTTTCTAATATTAAAATTGCTATTAAGAATTCTTTAACTCTTTCTTTAACGCTATTAATGCACGAAATAATGCATATAGGTGTGATTAATGTTGTAAGTAGAATAAATAGAATTGAGATTCCATCTACTCCCAACTTAAATTTTATAAAATCATTTATCCAAGATTGTTCCTCTAAAAATTGAAAATCTGGTGATGTTAAATCCATTGAATACCAAACAAATAAAGACAATATAAAGGTTGCTAAACTACTAAATAAAGAGATGTAAATTGAACTATTATTATTTTTTTGCCCCCTAGATAAAAATATAAATAGAGAACTAATTAATGGTAGAAATATAAGAGTAGATAATAGCGGAAAGTTCATTTTCTAATTTAAAATCAAATAAGTAAGTAGAATTGATAGTCCAATTAACATTACAAAAGCATAATCATATATAAAACCTGTTTGAAATATACCCGCTTTATCAGAAAGTTTTTTTATTAATTTAGAAATACCGTCTGGTCCAAATTTATCTATGAAACCTATGTCACCTTGTTTCCAAAAGAAAGAACCAATTTTTTTAACAGGCTTTACAAATAAATATTCGTATAGTTCGTCTATGTACCATTTATTAAGTAAAAAATTATAGAGAGGTAAGTTAGTATTCTTAAATTCTTCTAAAATTTTGGTATTAGAAATAAAATAATAATATGAAATAGGAATAGATATAACTACTAAAACTGGCGTTAAAATTAAAAACCATAAAGGGATTGTTTCATGTTTTATTTCTTCTAAAAAAAATATAGATGATTTCCAAAAATCATTGCTATGATGACCAATAAACATCTCTTTAAAAAAATAACCAGAAAAAATTGCACCTATAGCTAAAAATAATAAAGGACCTAACATTATAAAAGGAGACTCATGGGTTTCATTGATTGGAACTTTTAGATTATTATACGGACCGTGAAATGTTTTAAAAATTAGTCTCCAAGAATATATTGAAGTTAAAAAGGCCGTTAAGATTCCAATTGTAGCTGCATAATTTCCCAGGGATGAATTTCTTAAATAAGCAAACTCTATAATTGCATCTTTTGAGTAAAAACCTGATAAAAAAGGAAATCCAGTTAATGCTAAGGTTCCAATCAACATCAGAACATATGTATAGGGTAGCTTTTTTCTTACGCCGCCCATATTTCTTATATCCTGTTCGTCTTTGAAGGCATGAATGACGGAACCTGAGCCTAAAAACAATAAAGCTTTAAAAAAAGCGTGGGTGAATAAATGGAACATTGCTACATGATATGCTCCTACTCCAGCAGCAAAAAACATATAACCTAATTGACTACATGTGGAATAGGCTACAATTTTTTTAATATCATTCTGAACAATAGCAACAGAAGCAGCAAAGATCGCTGTGATCATCCCAACTATTGTGACAAGATTTAAAGCAGTTTGTGAAAATTCGAATAAAGGAGAGCATCTAACAACTAAAAAAACACCGGCTGTTACCATTGTAGCTGCGTGAATTAAAGCCGAAACCGGTGTGGGCCCCTCCATAGCATCCGGTAACCAAGTATGTAGTAAAAATTGAGCAGATTTACCCATCGCTCCAATAAATAAAAATAAACAAATCAATGTTATTAAAGATGTCTCAATTCCGAAAAAAACTAATTTTTTCTCTACAAATTGAGGAACTAAACTGAATACTTCTTGAAAATTAATTGTCCCAAAATAAAAAAATATTAGAAAAATTCCAATAGCTAAACCAAAATCTCCAACTCTATTTACAATAAATGCTTTAATAGCGGCGTTATTAGCGCTTTCTTTCTTGTACCAAAAACCAATTAGTAAATAAGAACAAAGACCAACTCCCTCCCAACCGAAAAATAATTGAAGAAAATTATCTGATACCACAAGAACTAACATTGAAAATGTAAATAATGATAAGTACGACATAAACCTAGGTTTATGAGGATCGTGTGTCATGTAGCCAATAGAATAAATATGCACCAATGCTGAAACAAAAGTGACAACTACAAGCATAACTGAGCTCAAAGGATCAATATTTATAGACCAATTTGCAACAAAACTTCCTGAACTAATCCATTCAAATATTTTATAATTTTCATAAGTGCTATTTTGAATTCCATTCCAAAACAAAATAATTGAAAACACGGCAGAAATACTGACGAACAAACTAGTAATAATTTCAGAAAAATATTTTATTAAAGATTTTCCTAAAAATCCTAGTATAGAACCAACCAAGGGCAAAAAAATAATAGCGTACTCCATTTACCCTTTCATTCCGTGGATATCTTCAACTCTTATAGAGCCTTTATTTCTATAATAAATAACAATAATGGCTAATCCTATAGCTGCCTCCGCTGCAGCTACAGTTAAAATTAACATTGTAAATATTTGTCCAAGTATATCGCCAGAGAAAATTGAAAATGATATTAGGTTTATGTTTACTGCTAGAAGTATTAATTCAATTGACATTAATATTACAATTATGTTTTTTCTATTTAAGAATATTCCAATGACGCCAAGAAAAAATATGATAGCGCCTAGTGATAAATAATGACCCAGTCCAATTTCAATCATCTATTTTTACTCCTTTATTGTTTTCTACATTTATAAGTTCAATTGAAGTTGATGGACTTCTAGAAATTTGATTCAAATAACTTTGCTTTTTTACACCTTTTCTTTGCCTAAAAGTTAAAAGTATAGCTCCAATCATTGATAGTAAAAGTATAATTCCAGCTAATTGGAAAAATAAAATATAATCAGTGTACATAACCAATCCTATCTGATGTGTGTTCGAAATATTTGATAAATTTAGGGTACTGCTTGACATTAGATCATCTTTATATTTCCAACCACCAACAACTACTAATAATTCTAAAAGTATTAAAACACTTACTATTAATCCTATTGGTATATGAGTCGATTTTTTTCCGATAAACCAAGATTGTTTTTGTTCAGCTACGTTAAGCATCATCACTACAAATAAAAATAACACTGCAACAGCACCTACATAGACAATTAAAATTATCATTCCTAAAAATTCTGCACCTACCATTATAAAAAGGCAGCCAACTGATATGAAATCTAAAATTAAAAAGAAAACTGAGTTAACAGTATTTCTTGATGTAATTACCATCAAAGATGAAAAAATCGCGATAACTGAAAAAAAATAAAAAAATATGGAGTGGGCTAACATTTATCTATAAGGTTTATCTAGCTTAATATTCTTAGCTATAACTGACTCCCATCTATCTCCATTGTCTAATAGTTTTTGTTTATTGTAATAAAGTTCTTCTCTAGTTTCTGTTGCAAATTCAAAGTTTGGTCCTTGCACTATTGCATCTACAGGACATGATTCTTGGCACAATCCACAATAAATACACTTCAACATATCAATATCATACCTTGTCGTCTTTCTGCTTCCATCCTCTCGTTCAGCCGACTCGATAGTAATAGCTTGAGCGGGACAAACAGCTTCACAAAGTTTGCAAGCTATACATCTTTCTTCTCCATTTGGATATCTTCGCAAAGCATGCTCTCCTCGCATTCGGGGGCTAATTGGGCCTTTCTCAAATGGATAATTTACTGTTTTAGATTTTTTAAACATTTCTTTTACAGCCATAGATAGACCTTTAATAAACTCAATTAAAAAAATAGTTTTAAAAATTCGGCTCAGTGTCATTAAAAATTTCCTTTCGGCAATTTATCAAAATAAAATAAAAAACTTGAAGTTAATACTAAGTATATCAACGAAAAAGGTAGAAAGATTTTCCATCCTAGTCGCATCAGTTGGTCATATCTATATCTTGGTACTATTGCTTTTATTAAAGCAAATAAAAAAAATAAAAATAAAATTTTTAAAATCATCCAGATCGGAGCAGGCACTAAATTAATTGGATAAATATCAATAATTGGCAACCATCCTCCTAAGAAAAGAATAGTGCCCATTGCACACATTAAAAGAATATTTGCGTACTCACCAAGCCAAAACATAGCATACATCATTCCAGAATATTCAGTTTGATATCCCGCAACTAATTCGGCTTCGGCTTCAGGTAGATCAAAAGGAGGTCTATTAGTTTCTGCTAAAGCAGAAATAAAAAAAATAACGAACATTGGGAAAAGAGGAATTACATACCATAATTCACTTTGCGCTAAAACTATGTCTTTTAAGTTTAGTGATCCAACGCACAGTAAAACGTTTATAATTATAATCCCAATAGATACCTCATAAGAAACCATTTGAGCGGCTGATCTAATAGCTCCTAAAAATGGATATTTTGAATTCGACGCCCATCCACCCATAATAATTCCGTAAACACCTAGAGATGAAACAGCAAATAAATATAGTACACCTACATTGATATCCGATAATACAAAATTTTCGCTCATTGGAATTACTGCCCACGATACGAGAGCAAGTGTCATGGTTACAATTGGGGCCAATATGAATACTGTTTTATTAGAACTAGCTGGAATAATTATTTCTTTAAAGATATATTTTAAGGCATCTGCTATTGTCTGTAATAATCCAAAAGGACCTACAACATTTGGTCCTTTTCTTTTTTGAACTAAACCCCAAACTCTTCTATCTAACCAAACAATCATGGCAACTGAAACAAGTATTGGAACCAGCAAAAAGAGAATTTTATAAACTTCTTGACCTAAAATTTGAATATATTCTAACATTAGTTATTAGTCCCATCTTTTTTTATTTTCTGTCGAATTTGTCTACATTCGCTCATGGTTTTTGATGAACGTGAAATTGAATTTGTATAGTAATAGTCTAATTCCCTTATAAAGATTTTCTCACTATAGAAACTTTTCTCAATTATATCTTTTTTTACTTTAGTTTTTTTTGGTAATTCATTTAAAGCGGTAAAGTTAGGTGCAATCTTAAAGACTTCTTTTCTTAACTCATCGATATTTGATGATCTGTCTGAAAAACCTAACTTTTTAAGTATCCTATTCAAAATTTTCCAATCCTCAAGAGAGTCACCAATAGGATAAGATGCTTTTTTACATTCCTGTATTCTACCTTCTAAATTTTCATACAAACCATTTTGTTCTGTGTAAGTTGCACTTGGAAATATAATATCAGCCATTTCCGCACCTCTATCTCCGTGACTTCCTTGATATACAATAAACTCATTATCTTTTTTTAAATCTAAATTATCTGAACCTAGTAAATATAATAGTTTAAATTTTTTATTATTTAAATCATCAAAAAAGGATGAGTCTTTTTCTTCTTGATCTTGTAAAATTTTTAAATCTAACAGGCCTACTGTCGAGGCATTTTGTGAAAGTATATTTAATCCGTTCCAATTTTCACTAATTAAATTGTTATCGTTCAGAAGTTTCTTAAATCCCTCAAAAATATATCCTCCACTTTTTAACTCTAGTGCTGATTCTCCTATAATAATTAATGGTTTTTTTGCTGACAAAAGTTTTGGAGAAAAATCATGATCTTTATTTAGAATCTTTTTAATATCATCGGTACTATCACCAATTATTTTATAATCATAGGTTAAATCACCTGGATTTCCTATTGAAAAAATTGGAATTTTTTTTTGTACAAATGTTTTTCTTATTCTTGCATTTAACATTGTTGCTTCATGTCTAGGATTAGTTCCAACAAGTAATATTAAATCTGAATTCTCAATTCCTGCGATTGAAGAATTAAAGATATAGTTCATTTTTTCATCAGAATTTATATAAATATTTTTTTCTCTAAACTCCAAATTTTTACTTTGAATTGTTTCGAAGAATTTCTTAAAACTTAAGGCATTTTCCATATTCACCATATCACCAATGTGACCAGCTATTTCGCTTGGTTGCATTGATTGGATTTTAGAAACCAAAAGATCAATAGCTTCATCCCAAGTAGATTTTTGTAATTTATTATTTTTTTTTATATACGGTACATCTAATCTCTGTTTTAATAAACCATCACAT
>MDSV01214635.1_pt1 | contig 16043 bp, 27 predicted proteins | sample 810851 | NCBI WGS metagenome assembly MDSV01 (sample SAMN05326640, study PRJNA326480) | marine metagenome | isolation source: seawater | place: Atlantic Ocean: North East | collected 2012 | reverse complement strand
GCGATAGGTAGTATAAAAGAAAGATAAAAAGTAAATGGGTTGTGTAAAAAAAAATTGAAATAGTAAAGAGAGAGTAAGATGATGGTATTCAATCCCCTGGATTTAAAACGCAACTCACGCAAAAACTCAAACAACGATGGCTTTCAACGCTTCGGTGATCCTTTCGGCGGCTTCGGAGAAGCACCTTGGTTCGTTCGCAGTGGACTTCGCTTCTCAGGTTTTGTCGGCGGCATCTGAGAAGTACGGGTTCTCCTTGGAGGAGGCCCGGTCGGAGTTCCTGGCGGATGCCCCCAAGGTGTCGCGTCCGGTGAAGAAGACGGCGGGGGCAAAAGCCCCGAAGAAGGAGAAGAAGGTGAAGCCAGCGTGCATTCTGCCCTTCTGTGGCCAGAAGATGGAGGACGCGTGCTGCGGTATCCGGCTCAACCATGGGCTGTTTACTCAGTGCACGAACGCGCCTGAGGGTGGTGATTTCTGCAAGACTTGTCAGACTCAGTCGGACAAGAACGGCGGGAAGCCCACCTACGGCACCATCGCCGACCGGCTGGCGGTCGGTCAACTGGACTACGAGGTCAACGGCAAGAAGGTGGTCCGCTATTCCAAGGTGATGGATAAGCTGAAGATCACCAAGGCTGACGCGATTCAGGCTGCGGCCCTTGCGGGTGTGGAAATTGCCGAGGAGCAGTTTGAGGTAGTGGTGGCCCGCAAGGGTCGCCCCCCGAAGACTGAGACCTCGGTGTCGGACACTGACTCGGCGACTTCCTCCAAGAAGTCGGCGAAGAATGGTCCGGGCCGCCCCAAGAAGAACGCGAAGGTCGTTAAGTCGGAGACCAGTGATGATCTCATCGCTGCGCTCGTGGCCGAGGCCGAGCCAGCGGTAGCCGTTGTGGAGGAGACCAAGGAGCCGGTTCAGACTGACTCTAAGGGGCCCTCCAAGACGGAGATCACCAAGGCGAACCTTGCTAGCTTGAAGGAGATGTGCTCGGCGGCGGGCCTCTCCGAGGGCAAGAAGGGCGAGATGCAGTCGGCACTCCGCTCGCACTTCGGCTACGACTCTGACTCGGACTCGTCCAAGAAGGAGAAGAAGCCGGTGCAGAAGCCGGTGCAGAAGCCGGTGAAGAAGCCGGTGAAGAAGCCGGTGCAGAAGCCGGTGGAGGAGCTGGTGGAGGAGCCGGTGGAGGAGCCGGTGGAGGAGCCGGTGGAGGAGCTGGTGCAGGAGCCGGTGGAGGAGCCGGTGCAGGAGCCGGTGCAGGAGGAGAAGGAGGAGCCGGCGCACGAGGAGCCGGTGTCAGAGCTGACTGCCGAGGAGTCAGAGGAGGAGGAGGAGGAGGGTCTGGCGGTGACCCCCTTCAAGCTGGACGGGAAGCAGTACTACCGGGACGCGGAGAACACGCTGTACAACCCGGTGTCGCAGGAGCCGGTGGGGAGGTACAACCCGGAGACCCAGAAGCTGGAGGAGCTTCCCGAGGAGTCGGATGACGAGGAGGAGGACTAAAACAAAAAACCACAAACAACAAAAAAACAAAACCCATAAACAATAAAAAACAAAAAAAAGAAAAACATTTTTTCTTTTGATAGGGTATAAAATAATACCCATTTCTGGTTATGTCACCCATTTCCGAGTTAGCATTAATTGGTGTAGATTAAAGGGTGGATTGCTGTGTGGAATTAAAAATGAAATGTTGTTCTATAAATGGGTGATATAAAAAAAAATTGAATTGTTTTTGCTAGGTACAAGGGTATCAACCATTCTCTGATAGAATTCAAACAATCAACTCTCAAACACTCAACCAATGTCTCTCGCACTTCTCTCTATCCTCCCGCAGGACGTGGCACAGCAGGTCAACGGATACGCAATCCAGTTGTCGGTGACACAACGCCTGACCAACGGGTGGAAGGAGATCCACGAGGAGATGAGCTGGCGGGGTGGTTGCACGGACTCGTGCAACTTCCACTGGTGCCCGGTGCAGAACTGCACCTGCTACTGCAAGTTCCCAGGGTTCCTGCTGCGGCGGGTGAACAGCAACTGGATCCCGGTGAATGGTACGATCATGCCATCGGCGATGCTGGAGCTGGAATCACAAGCGACACAGGAGGAGTACTGGGATGAGATGGAACTGGCGGGCGAGCAGGCTCAGGCATGGGCAGGTGACGAGATGGACTGGGAGCCCACCAACCACGACCAGCTGTTGGACTACGCGGCGGAGATGGACTACGACCACGACGCGGACTACCGGGAGGACCAGGCAATGGCCTGGATGTAAAAACAAAAAACCATAAAAAATAAAAAATAGAAAAAAAGATAAAAAGATAAAAAGAAAAGAGGCAAAACCTTTTTTCATTTTATAACCCATTAATAGATTAAATTGAAATACTTTTTTGTATAACAGTACAGCGTACCTTTGTTTTCTGAATTGAAACAGAACCTGAAACTGAAATGGCAACGGCACTGTTGAACGCGCTTCCCTACGACGTGGCATCCAAGGTGAACGACTACACAGCTGAGTTGTCGGTGACGAAACGATTGAACAGTGGGTGGCGCGAGTTGCACAAGGAGTTGGAGTGGCGAGTGGGTGGACCACTGCACCCCATAGTGCCGATGCGTTGGCCTGGGTATCTTGTGTTAAAACACACGCCCATCGTTCCACCATACTTCCTTCCACTGTATAGCCGCCTTGCACCGGCTATGTGCTCCCATCTTCCAACGGATCTGGAGTACAGCTTTGTAACCCGTAGCTCAACAGAAAGGGGCAAGGAAATCAGAGGATTAAACAATGTCATTTCAGCCGCCGGCGTACTGTTAGGAATGAATACAATTCCATTAAAAGATAACTTTGGACAGTGGATAGAGATAGAGAGGGCAGTAGCTGTTGCAAATGATACACCATTTGACCAACTACCTGACTTCCCAGATAACGACTCGGACGATGAGAGTTACTGGGAGACGGATGGAGAGGACTGGCAGGGTGCTGATTGGGAACCCCATGAGGAGGAGGACTGGGATTTCTAAATGGTTATTTAGGTTGTTGAACCACAGGCTGTTGAACAGCCTTCTTAGGTTTGGGTGGGGGTTTGTGTGGAGGTCTAGGTGTAGGTGTAGGAGTAATGGGTAGTGTTTTAGTATCAACTAAATGTGCTGTTAAATCATTCTTATCTATAATAAACCATTGATCCATATAGATAAGAATAGAGTATTATTTTTTTATACCCATTTCTGATTATGTCACCCATTTCCGAGTTACCATTTAAACAGTAGTTTACTGTTTATTATTACCCATTTATTTTTTATTCATTCTCAAAAAAAAATTGAAATGCTTTTGTCTAGTGTAAGTGTATCAATTCCAACTGTAGTACACAGTAAAAGCTTTCCAAAACCTTACAGAATGTCTTCGTTCTCCACTCTTGCGTCGCTTCAGAAGTCCGAGCCGTCGCTGTGCATCCCGCGGGTGTTTCCGAACATCACCGACAGGCGGGTTGCATACGTGCTGAACACGCTCCATCTTGGCGAGATTGAGCGGATTGACATGGTGCAGCGCGAGACGGAGGATGGTGTGGCGTATCAGCGGGTGTTTATCCACTTCAAGGAGTGGTTTAACAACCGGGATGCGAACGCTGTTCGGGAGAAGCTGGTGAACAACGAGCAGATCAAGATCGTGTACGACGAGCCTTGGTTCTGGAAGGTGTCCGCCAGCCGGGTCAACAAGCCCAAGCCTCGGCGTGCCGACAAGCCGAAGCCGCGGATTGAGCTGGAGTGCCCGGTGCGGAAGCAGGAGAAGCCGAAGTCGTTCCACGAGAGTCGGATGGCGTACCAGAAGAAGTTTGAGGAGGAGAGGGCACGGCACATCGCCGAGAATGGTGAGCCGTGTCCGGGGTGCGAGTCGGGTGTAGACAGTTCCGCTGCGCACTGCGACGAGGATGGGTCCTATCCCCACCCCAACTGCTGTTCCGCACCCGGGCAGCGTGAGGATGGGTGGTGTGATCCGTAAGTATAAAAACAAAAAACCATAAAAAATAAAAAACAAAAAAAAGAGAAAAGGGCTGAATAAGCCCTTTTTTCATGGGGGCAAAAAGACACCCATTTCTGGTTATGTCACCCATTTCCGAGTTAGTATTGTAGGGTAGATTGTAGGGTAGATTGCTGTGTAAACATTATATATAAATTTTTGTATATAATGATAAAATGAAATTATAGATAAATGGGTGCTAAATTTTACAGGTGCAGCTTGCCTTGCTTTTCTAATTTCGCCCCAGCGCTCGCCACCACTCGCGTAAGGTGAGCCCGTGTCGTTCAGCGGCGCGAGCGTGAAAATTGATTGTCTAGGCAGGGCTCGGCGGCCGCGTCATATCCGCCTTCTGTGATGTTGTTGTATCTTGCCGCTCCGCCACAGCCTCGCGGATCTCGCGTAGCAGCTCCTTCCAATCTAACCCCGCTTTCCCCTCTTGCTCCTCCTCGGCTGGAAGGGCAAGAGACTTGTAACCTTTAATCCGAGAGCTATTACGTCGACGGGATGCCGCCAGTCGTTCCTCAGGCGAGCTGGCGCGGCCCTGCGGCCACAGACGTCTTATCTGTTCGGCGTCGAGGAGCTGTGATCGCGAGTCACTTATAGCGCTCGGCTGACCGTAGTTGGCGACGGCACTCATAAGAGCTTTCATGAATAATCTACTGACGAGTGGCGATGGTGCGGCGTTGTCACGCACAATCAGATCTTCGTCGCCCTTCTCGGCGAGCTCTTCATCATAATTAATTTCCAGCCTCGGCAGCGTTTCTCTGATATAATCTCTCCACCATTTAGTCAGATCTGCATATGTGTCGTCCCCATCCTTATCAATTATATCCAGTATGCGCTTGGCCTCATCGTACTTGCTTAGTGCGTAAACCATGTCACGCAAAACAGTGAAATTAGTTTTAATTTCATACAACTCCTCCTCGTGCTCCGCGACCACCTCAGGCGCCAAGGAGCCGTCCGTAGTCGCCTTCGTCTGCAAATTCTCGAGCGCGGCGGCGTCGGGGCGGTTGACGCGCAGGTTATTTTTGTAATACTTGTAATCCGGACGATCCAAGAGTCCTTTATTTTTGAAAAAATTTATTACCATATACATAAAAATTTCATCATCCTCTTCATTGCCGCTCCAGCGCCCCCATGTATGAATCAATTGAGGCATCGCGCTCGCCAAGTTCTGCATACGCGATTTGTCCAGCAACTCTGACTCCACCAGGTAACTGGCTATATATTGGTACGCGTCGTTTGCTTGTTGCCAGGTGTGAGAGTTCAAGACAATATCCAAATCTGGGTCGCGGGCCACTCCTGGACCAGCATCCTCTTCTCGGGGCTTTATCAAAGCGACGCCACCAATTTTACGATAAGTCTTTTTAAAATTCCTACGCGACTTCCCCCCAACTTTGCGTGAAGTCTTCCTTAATCTCCTGCGTGATTTATTACCGCCAACTTTACGCAAAATCTTCTTTAATCTTCTGCGTGATTTATTACCACCAACTTTACGCGAAATCTTCTTTAACCTCTTGCGTGATTTATTACCACCACACATTTTGCAAAGATTACCGCGAGACATTTTACATACAGTACCACACTTAGCGCAATTGGTAACTCTTCTCCTAGATTTTTTTCCTAGTAGTATGTTTTCTAGAAGCCATTATATTATATATAAAAATATAATATAATATTTAGCGACGGCGTGATCCACTTCTACTAGCACGGCCTTTTGCTCTGCTACGGCCTTTTGCTCTGCTACGACGGTTGACTTTTGTACGGCGATTGGATTTCTTAGGTTTATCGTGATAACCCCAACAGTGGTTACCTCCAGTTTTAGCTTTTTTGGTAAAAGGCATTATAATATATTAAAAGATAAAAATAAAATAGATAATATAATCAGGTTCCGTCATCATCGTCGGTCTCGGCGACAATATCAGTGGATATTTTGCTACAATATATATTTAAGTCACGAAAAGGGTGACAACAGGGACAACCGATATTTTTAATTAAACTGCGACGTAGGATACCAGGACCGCGACCTTTAGATTTGAATGAAGTATACATAATATAATATTAGTATTAAATATATATGGACTCAGAGGTATTTAATCGTAATAGATATATGGCATTATTTTTAGGATTAATAAGTGCTGTTTTAGGGTGGTATGCAACAATTTTATTAACAAATCCTTACAATAAAAAAAGACTTCCAAAACCAAATAAAAAACAGATAATAGGATTAGGATTAGGAATAGCAGTGGCAATATTATGGTGGGGACGTAGATGTTATACGATTATGCCACATAAATGAATAGTTTAAAAGAAATCGCCATTTTCTAAAAATTCTTGAGCGAGAGCAATATTGATTTTATCATCAATTGTAAGATTATTATAACTTTTTTTAAGAGACATATAAAGTATTTCCTCATCCATGTCTTCATCCAAAGATTCATCGGGATAGTTCCACCAATCAGCGCCCATGGTTGTAGTCCACTGTTCAGAGTAATTAGATAGACGTATCATTCTCTCAAGCATTTGTTCTTCTTGTTCGCTAGCACAAAGTTTAGGAGGGATACCGCGATACCTGTATACGATTTTTTCAGGTTTATATTCAGGTTCATCGTAATCATGAGGTTCATCAGGTTCATTCATAAAATCATCAGCTCTTTTAAACATAATGGTGTGTATTTTCTTAGGTTTAATAACAGGAACGAATGCGTAAGCAAGAGAAAGGCAAATAAGGTAGATGTAGCGCATATCTAGTATTAGATATATAATATAACATTAAATGTATATCAATTTAATGTTATAAATTATTGTTTTGGTGGAAAATCATTTTCTACAGGGACTGGAATAGGAATAAGTTTACCTTCTAATTGTTTTTGTTTATCAATACCAGCGAGTTCATCAAGAACGCTTTCGGCACCAACAGCGATATTACCGGCAATTTTTTCAAGGTCATCAATGAATTCATCAATAGAATAGCGTAGCGGTGTATATCTTTTAATAGGAAAAGTATGGCGATATAGAGGTGGTGATGCAATAAAAGCATAAGAGTAATTAATGATAACGGAGAGTCTGTATATATTCATAGTATATAGTAAGTATATATATATATAGTTAAATTCAATTTAAATTATTTCATCAACAAGTCCAAGTTGTAAACATGTTGTAGAGTTTAGCATAATTTCGTGCTGTAATAAATAGACAAGTTTTTGTAATGTAATATTAGTTTTAGATAAATAGATATCGGCTACATTATTCATGAGTTGATCTGCGTTATTAAATTTATCTTTAATTTCAACAAACTTGCCTGAAATATCAGCGGACAGTTGATGTATAAGCATGGAGGAATGTTTTGTGATGAAGCGTTTATTGCCGCAAACAGATATCAAAGAAGCGGAGGAGCATGCGTATCCATCAACAAATGTGTGAACATCGGTATCAATTAATTGAATAAGGTCACATATATATAATGTAGGTAATAAGGCACCGCCACCGCTAGTAATATGTAATGAAATAACATTAGATATATTTTCAGATTGCTGAATTTGTTTGGCGGCGTTATCACAGTTAATTAAAACATCGGCAAGTCGTGCACAATTTTCTTCTGATATTTCTCCAACAACTCTTATGTTAAATTGTGAGCCATATATTCCTCCGTTAGGAGACTCCTGTTTAGATGAATCTTGTTCGGGTGTAGAGTGTAGTGGAATCTCTTTTTTTTCCATAGAAGAGGATATGAATGTAGTCATAATAGGGGTGGTGAGTATGTCTCTCCTTGAGTAATAATTTAGACTAGGAATAAAAGCATAAGCCGATGATAATAAGATAAGTGGTAATAATCTCATATTATAAAAGACAATAAATAATTATTTAAATAATAAATATTTATTTAATTATAATTATGAGTATAGTATATTCAAAATTATATTATAATAGCAATAATACGGATTGCAGTGAAATAACTAAAAGAAATAAGTTAACTAAAAAGGATACACTAAAAGATTTAATTAAAAATCATAATTACAATAGTTCAACAGGAACAGCATTTATAAAACCGTGACGAACAGGGGTAAAGTCTCAACAATTACCAGGTGGTAAGCAAAACGGGCAAAAGCTTTAAAGAAAAAAAGTAAACATAAATGACAAATAGTATTCTAAAGATGGGTATTATTTTGAGAATGTTTATAATAAATTGAATCAATCAACCAACCAACCAACCAATCAACCAACCAACCAACCAACCATGAGTGATACGCGACCAGTGTATGTTATTCCAGATTCAGAATATATTGGAAACTACTGTGTAGAAGGGGAAGGTGTACCGCCGAGTGGTGTAACACTATCAAACGGATGTCAAGTGCGAGCGCGAATAGAGTATGATTTTACAGGTCCAGATGGAGAAATAATAAATAAAGATCAGATTCTTTCAGAAAACTGGAAAGAAGAGTGGTCAATTGAATTAACAGCAATGGATTGTAGTTGTTGTGCTAAGAGATCAGATATTTATAAAATCCAAAAAAATATTTTAAAGTATTTGGAAGAAAAATATCCAAACAACACTCACCCAAAAACGATGGATGAAATGAATGAACTTTGGTGGAAACTATATGATGAAGAATCGGGAGGACCCATCCTGCCGCCGCCACCACCAACACCACATTTGAAAAAAGCAAGACAAGATGAAACAATTATAAATAAAGATGAAATAGATATGATAGTAAATAAAGCAAAAGAAAATGTGCGTAATGTGAATGTATATATGAAATCTCTAGAAGAGGAAGAAAATCCAATGGGACTGTTTGACAGGTGGCGTATAGATGGAGAGATAGAAAATAGCTAAATATAAAGTATTTTTTAATATATATATATGCCTTTAACTAAACGTAAATATAAGAAAAGAATAACAAATAAAAAACATAAACAACCTAGAAACGTCACTAGAAAAGAGAAAAAAAAGTTAAAAAAATTACATGATAAACATAATCGTTTAATGAAAAAAATTGAAAAAAATGAAAAAAAAACTATATTTGGTATGGACCCTGAACTTGCACTTCTTTGGGTGGCAGTACGTTCCTCTTAATAACTTATAATATTTGCATGATTTAGGAACGCATACAGTTTGTGGAAGGATGAGTAAAAAGTTTTTGAGATATACAAAATCAAAAGGAAATGATTTATATTCAGTGGTTAAACCAGGTGATAAATGGTGTTTATGTGAATACAGATGGAACGAAGCATATGAGGATGGTATGGCGCCGAAAGTATATTTAAAAGGTACAAATAAGAGAACAAAAAAGAATATTACAAAAAGAATATTGAAAGCTAATAGAGTCTAACGTAAGTTCCTATAGGTTCTTTTTTATTAATAGTAGAATATTTTTGGCTGTAGCCAAAAGTAACAGCAAAAAGGGTGATAATAATGATAATAATAATAAATAGTGAATCCATTATAATATAAAAAAATATTATAATGGTTTTAGGTTAGGTTAACAAGGAAAGTCAGACATAAATAAATTTATGATAAATTATATTTTCATGTCTTCATGTATCCTTGTAAGAGGGTTAGTTTACAAGCTAGGGATTCATGGACTGTCAAGCACCGGTTCTTTGTCTAAGAGAGCGCTTGCGACGGCCGCCGGTGCGGCGACGTCTGAGGGAACGGGAGCGGCGGGAACCGGCTCTTTGTCTGAGGGTACGCGAACGGCGGGCACCGGTGCGGCGTCTGATGGAACGCGAGCGGCGGGCACCGGCTCTTTGTTTAAGAGAGCGGGTACGGCGGAGACCAGAGCGGCGTCTGAAACGACGGGCACCGGCGGTTTGTTTAAGAGATTTTGAGCGGCGAGATTTAAGTCTTAAAGTTCTTGAAGGCATTATAATATATGTAAATATTATTTATTATTTATTATTTATTGAGGAGTAGATTAGAACCAAGATTTTGATTGGCGATATTTTCAAACGTATCATAGTCGTTCATAAAATCGCGAGAAGAATCAATAAAGAAACGCCTTAATTTAGAATCAGCCATAATTTGTTTAATACCTTCAGAAATATATTCTCTTGTAGGTAGTAAGCCATGTTTTTTTAGATATAGCATTTCTAGGTATTGATATGATTTGATAAAAACAATTATGCTTTGAATTTCAGAATATTGATTAAAATGTTTATCAACAAGTGTTCTAAAGTTAGGTTGATTCATGAGATCCATAATAGTTTCAAAAGTATTAAATGAATTTTGGCGTGTAATTTCAGACATAATAGATAAGTAATATTATATACCTATATCATTTTTTGGAGACAAAGGTCCCATATGATTTCTTTTATCTTTATCAAGTTCCCAACCTTCAAGATTTAAAGGGGTTTTATTTTTATGATAATGAAATAATGAAATAAGAACAGTATCGCATAATACAACACAACCGCTAGCAATAGTAATAGGATAAAGTTTATAATACCAGGAATATGAAAACATACAGCCACTAGCAAACATATTTAAAAAGACAGAACATAATGAAAGATCTTTAATTTGACCGGATTTAACAGTATGACGAATTTGTGGAATTTGCATAGTAGCAATAAGAGAAGATCCTATATAACCGATAGCAGTAAATATGATATTAATCATTGTAGATAGATATTTACAATGAGTAGTTTATAAGTAGTATTTAATAATTAATTTAGAAGTCATAAGAAGGCCATGGGTTACCATAGACATAAAAATCAGTATTTTGAAATAAATTAGACCGTTTAGTCCATGTATAAATTTTCTTATTTTCGCTGTAAAATGAATTAGTTCTAATAATAGAATGAAATTGAAGATCATTATCAAATAAGGGTGTATTGGTTTTTTTAATAAAGAGAGACCTGTTCATATTAATAAAATTGTGTATATCAATCCAAATAGGGTTATCAGTTTTCATTAGATATAATGAAATAAGACAAAAAAACAGTATATTTAACTTTGAGAACATTGATGATGAGATCCCTCATCTTCGTCAATACCGCCGCTTGTGCCATTAGAAGGGTGTTTCCCGTAATTTTTCAAAGAGGTATTTTCAAGATATACAGTTTCAATATTAGAGTCAGTAGAAGCAAGAGTGATTCCATTAGTTGGAAATAAATCAGTAATAACATCAATAGTATTGGGGTGTATAACATCAGGAAATATGATATTAAAGATAACATACAAATCGCCGTGTTCAAGACCACCGGTGTTGGGTTTAGGCATCCCCTCATTTTTAACCATCATAACAGTAGGATTAGTTATAAAAGAATCATCGGTAAGTTGAATAGAGGTAGGTTTAATAATTTTAATACCGGTGGGTGTATGAGTAGTAAGTTTAATAGTTCTATTATCAAGTGTATTAATTGTAAAATCCAGACCAGTAAGAGCTTGTGGTAGTGTAATGTCTTTTTTAATTAGTAGATCATGTCCTTTTCTTTTAAAGATGGGGTGAGGTTTTTGGGATAATTCAAACAATATATCGCCGGGTGAGGCATTAGGAGCTTCGTCCCCCATTTCGGATAGTTTAATAATATTATTATTAGATGATCCTTTTTCAATATCTATAGAAACGATATTAGCTTCTTTAACAAAAGAGCAATGTGTTCCGATCCCCCTGCATGCAGGACAAGTGGATTGCATTTGCTGTATAACACTAGGACCAAATTGACGAATTTGTATAATCATACCTTTTCCGCCACATTTAGAACAAGTGATAGGTTCGCCTTTAATTTTGTTTCTGGTAATATTGAGTTTAACAGTTTTCCCGGTGTATAGGTCTTCTAAGGAAACAGCAAGCACCTTTTTAACAGGAGGTACCTTAGCCCTGTTATGTTGAGATCCCGGGCGCATATTTCTGCCGGGGAACATATCTCTAAATAAATCAAATGGATCAGTAGGGTATCCTGAGGATTCGGAATTAATAGCATCAATACCGAATTGATCATATTTAGCTCTTTTTTCTTTATCAGAAAGGACTTCGTAAGCAGATTGTATTTTTTTGAATTTTTCAGGATCTCCGCCTTTATCAGGGTGTTCTTTAAGAGCAAGTTTTCTGAAAGCTTTTTTAATTTCAGTTTCGGTGGCGGTTTTATTAATACCAAGGGTCGTATACAGTTCGGTATTAGACATTGACTATTAAATAATGTAATAAGTTGTTTAAATAATGTTTCAATTATAAATTGTAATAATTATAAATTATTAGGTAAAGATTCATAACAAGGTGCAGGACATGGTGCAGGACGTGGTGTAGGACTAGGACAAGGAGGAGGAGGAGAGGGATGAAGACATCCAACAGCAATAGGGGCGGGACACGGAGTAAAAAAGTGCTGTTTATCAAGAGTAAAACCTCGTTTATTAAGAATGGACTTGGCTTTTAATAAAATGTTAGAATCAGATGTAATATTTTTGAGATATTTATAAAGTATTTTAGAGGTATTAGAATCAAGAATCAAAGATTGCATAGCATTTAATATATTATCTACAGATGTATCACCGTATATATTATTAACAGTATAAATAATATCATTATAAGTATTAATATCATTATGAGTATTATTATAACTCATGATGATGTATAGTAATTAAATATATTTAAATATGTTAAATTATAGTTTAGACATTTTCTTGCCGACATTAAACCATAAAAGTAATGACAAAACAACGCCGGCGACGTAACCATTAGAAAAGCCATTTTTCTTATCAAAGAAATGACCGAGAGTGGCGGTAAAGATGGCTAATAAACCGTAAAAAACAAGAATCATATAAGCATTTTGAAGTTTTCCTAAATTAATAAGATTCATTATAATAAATATAAATATAAAAATAAAGATCAAATCAAAATCAAAATGAAAATGAAAATCAAAATCAAAAAAGATAATTACCGGTGAAACAGGCATTACAAAAATTATTTTTAGCAGAAGGAATATTTTGAATAGAATCAATGTTAAGATAGGTAAGAGAGTCAAAGCCGTAATGAGAGACCATTTGAGAAACAGTCATTTTATTTGCAACAAGATCTTCAACATCAGCGAAATCCACGCCGTAATGACATGTATATTTAATAGGTGGAGAAGCGACAACAAAATGAATGTGTTTAGGAGAGTAAGATTTAATGAGAGAAATAAGATGTTTAAGTGTGTTACCTCTAACGATGCTGTCATCAACAAGGACTACAGATTTATTAGTAATATCATTTGCAATAATATATTTTTGTTTGCAAGCTTGGAGGCGCTGTTTATTAGTTTTAAGTATAAAGGTTCTCCAAGGGTAATGAGTATTTCTTTGTAAGAATTGTAAATAATTAGCGTTAATTTGATTGGCGAAGGCGGTGGCGTAGCCGATTCCGGATTGAGGAACACCACAAATGAGAGTATTAGAGATATCAATAATATTATTTGAAATGAACTGTTTAGCTAATATAGTTCCAATATTATGTTTAAAGTTTTTAACAGAAAGAGAGTTAACAGTACTATCATCTCGCATAAAATATATAAATTCAAATATACAAAACTTATAATTAGTTTGTCCATAATGATAAATAATTTGTGTAGATAGAGTATTATTATCAATAGATATAACTTGTCCTGGTAATATATCGTTAATATTAGTATTATAAGAATTAATGGCGGTTGTTTCAGAAGCAATATAAAATGAATTATTATGATGTAGGTAAGACATAGGTCTAATTCCGAATCTATCACGACAAATAAAAGTATTATTAGGGGTAATAATAACTAAGGAATATACACCGGGGATATCTTGTATAATTGTTTTAATAACATCAGGCCATTGTATATTATTATTTAAAAGATGATTAATAAAAAGTGAAAGAATAAAAGAATCAGTGACGTCATTAGTTGGAATGATAAAAGAATGTTTATTGGATATTATAGGCCAAACATGAGAGGGTATATTACCATTATGAGCGAGAGAATAATTATGTATTATAGATAATATAGGTTGAGAGTGGTGTATAGTTTGAACAGCGGCGGAGGTGGAGTATCTAAGATGGCCGAGCCAAATTTTAGAGAATATAATATTATTAGATGAGTCGGTGAAAGGAGTAGTATGCTGTTGTGTAATAATCCCCATATGTTTAGAAACAGCAAAATTGTTGAAGGAAGTATCGAACCATGATAGTCCGAAAGATTCGCGTCCACGGTGTTGTAATTTAGATAAATTTTTAATAGATAATGTAGAATCAATAGTTTTTTGAGATATAACAGTAAAAATGCCGCATTCAGTTTGGATCATAATAAAATGAGTATATAAACTTTATTATGATTATACTAAAAATATAGTATCTAAAATATGTTTATTATCTCGTGTATCATTATAACCGAGTTCATATAAATTTTTAAAAAAGTTATAATCAGTAGGATATTTAAATCTTTCGGCACGTGTAAAATTTTTTCCCCACATAGAAGGAGAAATAGTAAAATGATAATCAATGTTTTTAGGTGGAAATTTAGGCCAGCCTCCATCAAAAATAAGATTTTTAATATTAATTAATTTAACACTGCCAGTAACAAAAGGAATATAGGAACTATAAAAACAGCCTTGTACAGCATCATTAATAGAAGAAAAGTTATATAATACTCTAGATTTAAAATAAATTAAATTAAAAACAGATACAGATAAATATAATTTATGTAAATAAAAATCGTCGTCGGAGTATGTATTTAAGATATAATTTTTAATATTTAGTTGAAGATTAGGTAAATTTTTGCTGTTATAAAATAGTTCTTGATTAAATAGCTCGTCAATAACAGTGTTATTATCATGTTTATATGTAAGCATTAAAGCGTTCCAAGCACCGGCCGAAGCTCCTAAAAACACATAGTCGGTGAGATTATAATTTTGTTTAATGTAGGATGTAGCACCAAGTGAATAAAAGCCGGATAATCCTCCGGGAGATAAAGCGATAAGTTTTTTAGTATTAATATTTTTAGGTAACATTCCAATATTAAAAGCATTTGAAATGTAAATAAAAATGATAAAACAAAATTTAATATAGTATGAATTAATAAACATAGTTTATTGATATATTTAAATATCAATAAAATATAATGAAGTGCACGATAAGTTGTTCAGTAGGATTAGTATTTTTAATTGCGAACATTTACTGTATGTTTGGAGTGGATAAGCATAAAAAGAAGAAGGCGTTTTTTGATAATTTAAATTTAGAGTTACAAAATAAATATACAAAAATCATAGAGGAAAGACGTAAGATCTATTATCATGGATATATTTTAGGTATTTTACTATCATTTTTAGTGGTGGTATTAAGCTATTCAATAAAGAAGAAGGTAACAAACAGTATGGTAATGTGTACAGTATTAACGGTAACATTAGTAACAAATTATTTATATTATATATTAGCGCCGAAATCAGATTGGATCATCCTTTATTTAGACAGCATGAAAGAGCGAGAAGGGTGGTTAGATATCTATAGAACAATGCAGGTAAGATATCACGTAGGATTAGTATTTGGATTAATAGCGGTAACAGCGTTTGCGAATAGTGGATGTTACTTCAAAAGTCATTACTTAAAAAAACGCACCAAATAAAGATTATAAGAAATGGGCTTAAAGAGAAATCAAGAGTATAGCATGATAAGGTGCCTATCAGAATGTTTATTCGGTAAAGAAGAGGAGGAAGATGATTCGGATTCAATCTTATCAGAGGATGATGACAATTTATTATCAGAATGGGGTAATATAATTGTTATGTGGTAGGCGATAGTTTAAAAAGAATAACAAATTCTTTTTAAGCAGCATTTATATTAAAAATTGAAGCAGGTGTAAATGATAATAGTAATGACAAGTAAGTAAGTAACAGATCCTGTAGCTCAGTGGTTAGAGCGTTGGTCTTATGAGCCAAAGGTCGTGGGTTCAAACCCCCCAGGATCACATACCCGTTAAAAATGGAGGATTAGGGCCCTCTATTAGCTTGGATGCCCGAGTGGTCTAAGGGGGTAGACTTAAGATCTACTGTATACGTACGCGTGGGTTCGAACCCCACTCCAAGCACATCTGATCCTATAG
>MDSV01026822.1_pt1 | contig 16046 bp, 14 predicted proteins | sample 810851 | NCBI WGS metagenome assembly MDSV01 (sample SAMN05326640, study PRJNA326480) | marine metagenome | isolation source: seawater | place: Atlantic Ocean: North East | collected 2012 | reverse complement strand
TGAAAGTCGTTTATTAGAAACGATCGCTAACTAACCAAATTATTTAACAAGATGAGACATCGTAAACACAATCATCTACTTGGTGTAAAAACTGCGCACCGTACTTCACTGATTGCAAACTTGTCTTGTTCGCTTATTGAGAACGGACGAATTAAGACCACTCTTGCAAAGGCGAGAGCCCTGCGCCCTGCTATTGAGAAAGCTATAACTCTAGCTAAAAAAGCTCGCGCCACGGATGACTTGGCAAAAAAACTTCATTATAGGAGACAGGCAATTGCTCGCTTGAGAAGTAAGTTGGCTGTGAAAAAGCTTTTTGATGAATTAGTGGATCAATTTGCGGGAAGAAATGGAGGATATACCAGAATTTATAAACTCGCAATTCCTCGCTTGGGTGATGCCGCTGAAATGGGAATTATTGAATTTGTTGAAGAACTTCAAAAAAAGAAATCAAAGAAAAAAAGAAGCTCAGCTAAAACAAAATCGACCAAATCAAATGCTGAGGATAAAACTACTGAAGTTATTGAAAAGGATATAGAATCAAGTGATCCTAAGCCTTCTGATATAGAAGACTCAAGTAGCGAACCTGAAGAAAAGAAGGATGTTGAAAAAAGTTCTTCTAAATCAGAAAAATCAAATACCGATGACAAAGATAATGCCCCAGTAATCGACAATGCTGGTAAAGAAACTGATACATCTAAAAAGAATTCGGAAACCAAAGCTCCTTCAGATTCTGACTCACAATAATTTATAGGATAAGAAATCCTTTAAAAGAACTTATTCATTTTGCTTGGTTTGTGTTGCTTTAGGCAACGCATATGCTTTTGATTTCTTATTTCGTTAATTAAGCAGTCATTTATAAATATAATTTTTATGCCCCAAACCATAGTAGTTCTAGATTTTGGTTCGCAGTATACGCAGGTTATTGCAAGGAGAATTCGGGAGGCAAATGTTTACTCTAAAGTTCTTCCTTTTAATACTGGAATTAACGAGATAAAAAAAATTAATCCTGTTGGTATTGTATTGTCAGGGGGTCCAGCAAGTGTTCATTCTAAGGGAGCGCCAAAACCTAAAAAAGAAGTTTTTAACTTAGGTATTCCGATTCTCGGGATTTGTTATGGGTTACAGTTAATGGGGTCAATGCTCGGTGGAGAAGTTAAGAAAAGCCAACTCAGAGAGTATGGTCGCGGAAAGTTAACAATTCTAAAAAAAGGACTGCTCTTAAAGAATTTACCAAAAGTTCTTACCGTATGGAATTCCCATGGTGATTGTTTGGTTAGTCTCCCTAAAGGTTTTAAAACATTAGCAAAAACAGAAAACTCCAGTTATGCATCTATTGAAAATCCAGAAAAAAAAATTTATGGGCTTCAATTTCATCCCGAGGTTGAGCATTCCCAAAATGGTGTAGAAATTATAAGAAACTTTTTATTCACTGTTTGTAAATGCAAAGGAGATTGGGGCATGGATGATTTTACCATTTCCTCAGTCAATGAAATTAAGCGGAAGGTAGGTGGAAAGAAAGTCATTTTAGGCTTAAGTGGTGGAGTTGACTCGTCGGTTGCGGCTGCCTTAATTCACCGAGCTATTGGTAGTCAGCTAACTTGTATTTTTGTTGATAACGGTTTGCTTAGACTGAACGAACGCGAACAGGTAAAAGAATTATTTAAGCAGCACATACCAGGTAAACTCAAAGTTGTTCTAGCTGGAAACTTATTTCTTTCAAAGCTTAAAGGTGTAACCGACCCTGAGAAAAAAAGAAAAATCATCGGAAAAACTTTTATCGAAGTATTTGATGCGGAAGTAAAAAAACTAGGGAAAGTTGATTTTCTTGCTCAGGGAACATTGTACCCAGATGTCATTGAAAGCGTTCCGATTGAGGGCAACCCAGCTTCATTAATTAAAAGTCATCACAATGTTGGAGGTTTACCAAAAAAAATGAAATTAGCTTTGTTGGAACCGCTTCGAGAATTATTTAAAGACGAGGTCAGAAACTTGGGGCGCTCTCTTGGACTAAGCGAATATGTTTTAATGCGCCACCCATTTCCTGGCCCAGGCTTAGGAGTTCGGGTTATAGGTTCGCTAAATACAAAAAACCTAAAGGTATTGAAAGAGGCAGATGCCATTTTTATTGAGGAGCTTAATAGTTCTGGTTGGTATCATAAATTGTGGCAGGCATTTTGCGTATTTCTACCTGTAAAAAGCGTTGGAGTCATGGGTGACGAAAGAACTTATGAAAATGTAATTTCACTCAGAGCGGTAACTAGCAGTGATGCGATGACTGCCGATTGGACACAATTGCCAGACAAATTATTAAGAAAAGTCTCAAACCGAATAATAAACGAAGTTAAAGGTGCAAACCGTGTAGTTTATGATATCAGTTCCAAGCCACCTAGTACGATAGAGTGGGAGTAAACTCTTTCGGTTCACATGACTAAAGGATTTATAAGAGATAGTGATCGTCTGATTGAGGCAATTGGTGAGTTTTGTTCTTTTTCTGACTCGCACGATCAATTACATTCAATCGTTTCAGAAATACTCCATGACATAAAACAGAATGGTGACGATGCTTTATTGGAGAGAACATTACTTTATGACAAAGCAAGTTTAACTGCATCGGATCTACCTGTTACTGAAGCAGAATTGGGAGATGCTAGAAACCAATTATCGGTTTCTGAAGAGAATAGCATCATGGATGCGATAAAAAACATTACTCTTTTTCATGAGAAAAGTATTCCAGAGAACTGGGACACGGTTAATTTACATGGAGCAAAAGTAGGTGAATTATACTACCCTATTCGAAGAGTCGGAATCTATGTTCCGGGTGGAAATGTGCCTTTAATTTCGACAGTAATTATGACAGTTACTCTTGCTAGAGTTGCAAAAGTTGAAGAAATAGTAGTCACAACGCCACCAGATTCAAGTGGTATGATTGCCCCACAAATGCTAGCAACTTTGGATATTCTTGGTGTCAAAGAAATTTATAAAGTAGGTGGAGCACAAGCCATTGCAGCGATGTCATATGGTACGGAAACAATCCCTGCTGTGGATAAGATATTCGGACCGGGTAACTCTTTTGTAAATGAAGCGAAAAGACAAGTTTACGGAACAGTCGGAATCGATTTACTGCCTGGTCCCAGCGAAGTAATGGTAATTGCGGATTCAACCGCAAATGCCTCATTTATTGCTGCAGCTTTGCTTGCTCAGGCTGAACATGGTTCCGGAAAGGAAAAAATCTTTTTACTTTTCTTTGATGAGAATCAGTATCAAGAAATTCTTGCAGAGATCAATACGCAGTTGGAGACATTGAACCATAAAGATGCTGTTAAAAAAGTTCTCTCGATTGGGTTTTTAGCAGTCCATTTACCCTCATTAGAACGAATGGTGGAAGTTGCCAACTTCGTTGCACCAGAGCATTTAGAATTACAGGTTGATGATAGTAATGTAGATTACCTAATTAACAATATTACAACTGCGGGTGCATTTCTTGTAGGACATATGACGGCAACATCGCTCGGAGATTTTCTCGCAGGGCCAAGCCATGTTTTGCCTACTGGCAGATCCTCTCGTTTTTCATCTGGGTTGCGGTTGCATGACTTTTTGCGTAGATCTAGTTTTATTAAATACGATAAGGACTCAGCCAGAAAAGCAGAATCAGCGTTGAAGGTTTTTGCTGAAATGGAAAAACTCGATGGGCACGGTAAGTCGTTTTCCATTCGACTTTGAAAAGTCTAATTTCAGAAAATGTTTACTAGCGACCTTGTTTCAGCAAGCGTTTCAGCTCATGAGCCTTACATACCGGGTCAGCAACCTCAGTTAAATGATCAAACGGTCAAACTTAATACGAATGAAAACCCATACCCACCATCTCCCCGTATTGCAAATGGAATTGGTAAGCATATTGATAAGCTTCAACTTTACCCTGATTCATCATGCAGCGAGTTAAGAAATATAATTGCTCAACTTCATAATGTAGATCCAGACCAGGTAATAATGGGAAATGGTTCAGACGATATTTTGAATCTTTGTACTCGCTGTTTTTCTGATGCATCAAAGTCTATAGGTTTTTTTGAACCAAGCTACTCTCTCTACAATGTTTTAGCTTCGCTACAAGGCTGTCCGGTAGAAAAAATATCATTTCAGGACAATAGATTTGAAATTGAAATGGATTTTATTTGTCAGTCAAAAACGAACCTATTTTTTTTAACAAGTCCCCATGCTCCGTCAGGTAGAATTTATGAAAATTCTCTTTTCTCCTCGGTGTTGGAGAATTATCGAGGTGTTTTGGTTATTGATGAGGCTTACGCTGATTTCGCAGCCTTAAATGCAGTAGAACTTTTAAATGATAGTGAAAAGTTAATTATTACTAGAACACTTTCAAAGTCTTATTCGCTTGCGGGTTTACGAGTTGGGTATGGTTTAAGTTCTAAAAAAATAATTTCTGTTCTTAACCGGGCAAGAGAAGTTTATAATGTGGACAGAATCGCACAGTACATTGCTGGGATTTCGTTGCAGGACCGAGATTATTTTTTAGAAACAAAAACAAAAATAATTAATTCTCGAGAAAAGCTTTATTCGCAGTTTAAAGATTGGGGCTGGGATACTTACAGTAGTGGGGCCAATTTTTTATTTACTCGTCCAGTTGATATGAATGGAAATACGGGAAAAAATATTGCTAGAGATTTATTTAATTTCTTACAGAAGAATCAAATTTTCACCCGTTTTTTTCCATCACATATTTTAACCGAATCTTATTTGAGAATCAGTATTGGCAAAGAAAAAGAAATGGATATGCTAGTTACTAAATTGATCCAATGGCAAAGCAAAGATCGGTAAACATAACTCGGAAAACAAACGAAACAGACATTGAGGTTTCACTTAACCTCGATGGGATTGGCAGTGGAAAAATTGCATCCGGTATTCCTTTCTTTGATCATATGTTGGAATTATTTTCAAAACATGGTTTTTTTGATTTAAACATAAATGCAAAAGGTGACATAGATATTGATTATCACCATTTAGTTGAAGATATGGGTATCACCTTAGGGCAGGCTTTTAAAAAAGCATTGGGTGATAAGTCAGGGATAAAGCGTTATGGCTTTTTTATACTTCCTATGGACGAGACTTTAGTTACTGTAGCACTTGATTTAAGCAACCGTGCTTTCCTTGTATACGAGGCGAATACCCCTATTTCAATGGTTCGCGACTTTAATATATTATTATTTAAAGAGTTTTTTCAGGCGTTCGCCAATGAAGCGGGTTGTAACCTTCATATTATATTAGAGCACGGAAAAGAACCTCATCATATTGCAGAGGCAATGTTCAAGGGGTTTGCAAAGGCATTAGACCTTGCTACTCAAGTTGAGCCTCGATTAGATGGTGGCGTTCCTTCAACTAAGGGTACTCTCTCCACTTAATTTAAAAATTGGCCTGTGTCATTAAGTGGTCAGAAGGTAGGTATCCTTGATTATGGTACGGGAAATTTGAGGAGTGTTGAAAAAGCATTCTTTCATTTAGGTGCGAATGTAGAAATAATCACTTCCCCTGATAATTTGTCGGAAATTGACGCTTTGGTTTTCCCTGGTCAAGGAACATTCGATCAATGTATGGGTGCTCTAGAGAAAACGGGTTTTTCCTTAGCAATTAAAGAGTGGTTTCAACTAGGAAAACCTTTTCTGGGGGTTTGCTTAGGCCTTCAAGTTTTGTTTGAAAGATCCGAAGAAGGGCAAAAACCTGGTCTTGGAATATTACCGGGTTATGTAAAAAAGTTTTCTTTGGAAAAAAAATACAAAATACCTCATATGGGGTGGAATGCGGTAGATTGGGGAAATTTATCTGCAAATCCGATTACTAGAGGTTTGAATAATGGGGATCAATTTTATTTTGTTCATAGTTATCATGTTGTCCTAGAAGATGATTCGCTGAATACTATTACAACCTGCTACGGATACCCTTTTGTAAGCGGAATTTTATTTGATAATTGCCTCGCAACTCAATTTCATCCCGAAAAAAGTCAGGCAAAAGGTTTGCAAATTTACCGAAATTTCATTGAAAAGGTATCAGCAGATAATTCTCCCTAGAATTTCTCACACTATTTTAATACCCCACTTCTCATGGATAACAATGCAACACTGACTATTGGTGATAACGACTTTAACCTAAGTATGCTTGAAGGCACTGAATCGGAACTTGCTATCGATATCAGTCAACTGCGAAAACAAAGTAAAGTAATTACTTTTGATGATGGTTATGGTAATACTGGGTCATGTGAAAGCAAAGTTACTTTTATTGATGGAGATAAAGGTATTCTCCGTTATCGCGGTTTTGATATTGCTGATCTTGCAAAGCGTTCAAACTTTTTGGAAACATCTTACCTTTTAATCTATGGAGATTTACCCACATCTTCTGAACTCGCCGCATTCAGAGAAAGGGTTTCAAGCTACACAGAGCTTCCAAAAGAAGTGGTTACGGCGATAGAGGCACAACCGGCTAAGTCTCACCCTATGGGCGTTTTAGCTTCTGCGTTGCAAGCTCTCGGTGGTGCATATCCTCAATTTTGCACTAACAACAGAAAGACTGACTTAGACACATTTGATGATTCAGCTGCCCTGATTATTTCAGCAATTCGAACCATTGCTTCAACAAGGCACAGGTTTTTGCAAAAAGAGGTTTTGCCGAACTCTGATCCTGCTAACAGTTATTGTGAAAACTTCCTCAATATGATGTTTGGAAATGAGTCTGGTTCTAACGAAATACCCCCCTCTGTTGAAAGTGCATTGGATTTAATTTTTCTATTACATGCTGACCATGAACAAAACTGTTCAACATCAACTTGCAGAATGATTGCTTCAGGTGGAGCAAATCCGTTTGCTTCTCTTGCTGGTGGAGTATCTGCATTATGGGGCCCTCTACATGGTGGGGCAAACATGGCCGTTATAAAAATGCTTAATGAGATTCACGAAGCTGGTGATGACGGAAGTCGCTTTATTGAATCTGCCAAGCAGGGAAAAACACGTCTCATGGGATTTGGGCATCGCGTTTACAGAAACTACGACCCAAGAGCAAAAATTCTAAAATCCGCGTGCGACGAAGCACTAGAAGCTCTAGGATTAAGCAGTCCAATCCTCTCGATTGCCCGAAGGCTGGAAGAAGAGGCATTAAAAGATTCATATTTTGTTGAAAGAAAACTTTATCCCAATGTAGATTTTTACAGTGGAATAATTTTGCAAGCCTTAGGTTTTCCAACAGATATGTTTACAGTACTTTTTGCCATAGGTAGAACACCAGGCTGGTTAGCACATTGGAAAGAAATTGCTGAGAATGGGAAAAAAATTCATCGTCCCCGACAAATTTATCAGGGTCATACACTAAGATCTTACTTAGAATTAGATAACAGATAATTCTAGATGATTACCTTTATTTAGTGCTTGGTTGATTGAGTACTTCCTCAAGTGACAGTCCAGCTAATTGACGAATACCTTTTATAAGTAACCAAAAAGCGTATGCACTCACAACCATACATGGGAGACTTATAATAGGAAAGCTCCACCCCATCATTCTCCCCACTTCATCATTAAAAGCCAGCTTATCGATTGATGGTTCTGTTATTACAATTGCCCGAGAAAGGAAATAGTTCAGGCAAGCACTCATGATAAATGTAAGGGCTATTAACCAAGTACACTTCTTTAATAAATGGTTAAATTGTTCAGTTGTCCCTCTTCCCATTAAAGCCTGATCCACAAGTTCAACTCGAATGACATCCGGGTTATATAAAAAAAGTTTAACCAATGGTTTTTTCGTTTTTAAGGTTACGATTGTTGCGATTCCTAAAACTGCAGGGAGGGCAGCTTCTTTAATTGCAAACATAGAAACTGTGGCACCAGGTATAAGTCCAATACCTCCAGTTAATAAAGCACTTATCGCTCCTAAGATAGAAAGAAAGTTCCACTTTCTTCTTTTGTTAAAATCCCATAACCCATAACCTAGAGGAAAAGAAATCGCAATTAGTAGCATAATAGAACTAATCAACATACTATCTTTTGGAACATTTAGAAAACCCTCAAGATAGCCACCGAACCAATCATTTCCTTTTCTGAGAAAAAGTATCGGCAAGACAAGATTAAAACCTATGTTTAATAACATGCTTTCTTTTTTGGGTTTACTATGACTGGCAATTGGTTGAATCATTAATTTTCAATAAAGCATGAATTGGTTTTAAAGTCGCTTACATTATTATATGGGAAAAAGTCTAAATTGTTTAATATCTGCTGGACCAACAAGAGAATGGATTGACCCCGTTCGGTTTATATCTAATCCGTCTTCTGGTAAAATGGGATATGCTTTAGCGAGCGAAGCGCATAAACGAAATTTTAAAGTAAATCTAGTTTCAGGGCCCGTTTTATTGCCGATAGAAAAAGGCATTGATGTCACTTATGTTGAATCTGCAGAAGAAATGTCAATTGCTATGATGACTCAATTTAATGAAGCTGACCTAATTATTATGTGTGCTGCAGTTTGTGATCATAAGCCTAAGGAAATGTGGGGACAAAAGAAAAAAAAAGCAGATTTTCCCACCTCAATTGAATTTGTCTCAACAAAAGACATTTTATACGAATTAGGAAAAAGAAAGAAAGAAAATCAGAAATTAATTGGTTTTGCTGCTGAGACAGAAAGTTGTGAGCAAAATGCAAAAAAGAAATTAAATCTCAAAAATTTGGATTGGATTGCATTAAATGATGTGTCGATAAAAGATATTGGTTTTGAGTCAGACTTGAATGAAATAACCTTATATTCAAATAGTGAACAGAAAGTTAAACTTAGCATTGCCTCTAAAGAAAAATTAGCGGCACAAATTTTTGATATTATAACCAAGTGAAAGCATCTAAGAGCCCTCTTGATAAAGTACTCGGTAAATTGGATGACCTCGACGAGGTAAATCTTGGCATCCTGGTTCAGAGACTAGCTCGTGAGAGAAAATTACTTGAGACAGTGTTTGATGTTATTCGAGATGGAATTTTAGTTTTGGATGATACGGGTACGATAAGCTATGCGAATATTCAAGGTAAGAGACTGATCGGGTTAAAAGATAATCCAACCGGGCAGGTTTCTTTATTACGTGTTGCTCCTGAAATTGCATTTGCACTGGGTTTAGACCAGGGAAACGAAGGTATGCAAGCAGAAGTGATAGTGAGAGAAATGGAAATTTCTTATCCGGAATTGAGGTATATTCGATTATATGCTGTTCCGATTGAGGAAGCCGTAATGAATAAATCCCAAAACATGAAAATCGGATTGGCGATTATAATAACTGATATCACTCAAGATAAGGTTAGTCTTGACCAAAGAATAGAAAGTGAAAAGGTTTCAAGTATAATGGATTTAGCTGCCGGAGTTGCTCATGAACTTGGAAATCCTCTCAATTCAATCAATATCCATTTACAGGTTTTAAAAAGAAATTTTATAAGTGAAAAAAATAATCCCGAAAAAACCAAGAAATCTTTAACTACATGTATAAATGAGGTGGAAAGGCTGGATGGTATAATCGCTCACTTTCTTAGAGCTATTCGACCTCAAACACCCGATTTTAAGAAAATTAATTTACTTAAAATAATTGAAGAAACAGTACACTTAAAAAAAGATGAATTAAGTGCAAAAGAAATTAAAATATCGATGGAAGCGGGAGTAAGAGAGCCCTTTGTAAATGGTGATTTTGAGCAACTAAAACAAGTCTTTTTTAATGTTATTGGAAATGCGATTGATGCAATCTCTCGCAACTCTGAAATCCAAATTTTGACGGGACGAGAAGACCGTTTTGTTTTCGTGAAAATTATAGACCATGGTAGTGGAATAAATAAAGAGGATTTATCTAAAGTATTCGAGCCATATCATACCACCAAAAAAAGTGGTCATGGAATTGGTATGATGATAGTACATAGGATAATGAGAGATCACGGAGGGGACATAGGAATTGATAGTAAACCTGATGCAGGAACTATAGTAACTCTACGGTTTCCGCGTTCCTCATCCCGAGGGAAGTTGTTGGAGTCAAGTAACACAGCATAATATCGCAAACCATGAAACCGAACCTTCTTATAGTCGATGATGAACGCCATACACGGGACGGACTGGAGATGGCTTTAGAGGACAAGTTTGAAGTTTTTTTAGCAGCTAATCCGAATGAAGCATTCAATGTTATGAATTCGGAACCATTGGAAGTGGTCCTGACCGATTTGAAAATGGGCAGTGAATCAGGCATGACCGTAATCGATAAAGCGATTTCCTTAGAGCATAAGCCGATCTGTATAATGATGACTGCTTACGGCGAAGTTGATGTTGCTGTAGAAGCTATGAAAAGAGGAGCTTTTGATTTTCTAGCAAAACCAGTAAATTTGGAAAAGCTTGACCTATTAATTAAGCGTGGCTTAGACACCAAAAAATTAAAAAAAGAGAATCAACACTTACATCATAGGCTCGATAAGAAGTTTAGCTTTGATGGAATTTTGGGAAAATCGCAAGCACTCGAAAAAGTTTTAGAAAAAGTAAGATTGGTTGGGCCTTCAAGAGCAACAATTCTGATTACTGGCGACACGGGCACAGGAAAAGAATTGATCGCACAATCCATTCATCAAAACAGCGGAAGGTCAAGAGGGCCGTTTATACCCGTACACTGTGCAGCTTTACCTTCAAATCTTTTAGAGAGTGAATTGTTTGGACATGAAAAAGGGGCTTTCACAGGAGCTTCTGACAGACGAATTGGTCGTTTTGAATCGGCTGATAAAGGAACGCTCTTTTTAGATGAAATTGGAGAGATTGATTCAGCTACACAAATCAAACTACTTCGTTTTTTAGAAACTAAATCTATTGAACGCTTGGGTAGTTTGAAGACTATTGAAGTTGACACTAGGCTAGTCTGCGCAACGAACAAGAATCTGTTAGATATGACCCAAAAAGGGAACTTCAGGGAAGACCTTTATTATCGATTGAATGTTGTTACTATTGAGCTCCCCTCTTTAAGGGAACGTGATGGCGATATACCTCTTTTGCTGGATCATTTTTTGAGTCATTTCTCAGAGGAAAATAACTTTCCACGACCAACTCTCACTGCAGAAGTTATAGGAATTTTAACTTCATATCCTTGGCCGGGAAATATTCGTGAACTAAGAAATTTTTGTGAAAACCTAGTTGTTTTGAATAGAGGTGGCGAAATTACTTCCTATGATCTTGAACCGCGTTTTTTCAATCGTTTAAACGAAGGAAGCGAACCATCTCAAGCTTTCAGTTCCAATTTATTAGTTGAGGAAAATGAAAAAAGACTTTTGCGTAATGCACTTTTACAATCTGGTGGAAACAGAACAAAAGCAGCAGAGCTGATGGGTGTAAGTCGAAGAACGCTTCATCGTAAACTAGTGCGTTGGCCGGAATTAGACATTCAAAAAGAAATAAACTAATTATACTAAAATGGCTGCTCGGGCTGGATTCGAACCAGCGACCAAGTGATTAACAGTCACCTGCTCTGCCACTGAGCTACCGAGCAATCGTATTTAATTATGAGCTATCCTTTGATCTCTGTCAATCATCAGGATACGCTATAGAATTATTATATGAAAAAAAAGACCCCCGCTATTTAAACGAGGGCCTTATGCATATTACTCAACTTTTGTTGCCGTCGAGTTGAAATTTTCCTCGTCCCGTTTAAGCTACCGGGACGAGGTTTTCCGTTTTTGTTATCTGCCCGAAACAAAAACTATTTTCAAGTTTATAACATTGAAACAAACAAAGTTTATTAAATATATTTTGGTTAGAAGCTGCTGGTAATGCCGAATGTTGCATTAACTGGTGCTCCTACTGATGCCTGATGGGTACTGTGTGAATTTGGGAAATATAACTCATCCGTAATATTCTCAATATTCACCTGCAAGCGTGTGTTATCAGTAAGTAAGTATGTTGCCCCAACATCAACACGAGTGTAATCTGGTAATATAGGAGTAGCAGATGATTTAATTTGGCTTTCACCTTGGTAAATCACTCCTAGGTTAACCGCTAGACGGTCAGAAAGAAGATAGTTATTCCATACCGAGAACATATCTTCTGGTGCCTCACGAAGCCGACCTCCGGAACTGGATTCAGCGTCTAAGCTTGTATAACCAGCACTCAAGTACCATTTATCTGTTAATGCTCCAAGAAGTTGAAGTTCGAAACCAGAGACATCTGATTTTTCTTTGTAAAATGTCGCACCATTGTCATCGGTTTGTGGTTTGTTAGCTTCAACATTGAAAAACGCAGCAGTAAAACTTAGTCCATTAGGAAGATCATATTTGACGCCAAGTTCTGTGTTTTCAAAAGTGTTAGGATCACTCTTGTTATCGTATGCATTCAAGCTCGCGTATTGGTCGCCTTTTATTTGTTGATAGGACTCACTATAGCTAGCATAGAGAGAAGTGTTATCCGTTACATCAAAAACAATACCTGCTCTTGGTGAAATTGTATCGTCTGAATCAGTGTAGTTAGCACTATTCTTAACATCTTGGACATCATAATCCATTTTATCAAATCGAACACCCAAGACGAGATCAAGTGAATCAGTAAGTTGGATTTCATCTAACAAGTAAGCAGAGACAACAGAAAGATCACCTAAAGTTTTGTCATTGATTGATGTTGTGTAGTTATTAACTGTAGTATTACCGCTTGTGTTGACACCACTGTTTCTATTGACCATGAGTGCCCCTATTGCAAAAGTTTCAGTATCGGCGTCTGCATTATCATCTGGAGTCCAATCTGCATTATACCGATCATTGTTATTTGAAGTTTCAATGAATTCTAAACCTGCGATAAGATTGTGAACGATGTCACCCATTTCGAATTCTCCATTTACTTGATAGGAAAAGGTAGTTGTTTCGCGTTGGGTAGTATCCACATAACCATCTAGTTTTACAGTACCAGCAGTTGCATCATAACTGGAAGCGTAGAGGTTTTGGTACAGTTTATCATGATCTGAGTGACTAACGGAAAGGCGACCGCTTAATGAATCTGTGAGTTCGTGTTCATAGATTGCCTTAAAAATGTGTGCTTCATGTGTGGAGTAATTCTCAGTTGGGTCACCAAAAACAATATCTTTTAAACTCTCTACAGGTTTTCCGTCAGAGCCAGTAGGTATACCTCGGTCAATGAACCTTTCTTGGTTTAGGTATTCATATGAAAGGTCAAGTTTACTTCCATCTCCGAACACATACTTCATCGTTGGGTTTACTCCAAAAGAATCTCCATAATAATAATCTCGATGATTTTCTAAGCTCTCTCCGAACATATTGATTCTAAATGCTTTGTCTTCACCAATTTCGTAGTTGCTGTCTAATTGAACATTAGTTTCACCAAAAGTGTCAATGCTGCCACTTACTGTATTAAAACTTTCACCGATTACTCCTTTTTTGGAAACACGATTAATTATACCATATGCTCCACCGAACCCGGAAAGAAGAGCGTTAGGTCCACGCAGGACTTCCACTTGGTCGATATTGTAAAGTGGTCGGTAGTATTGAACATCGTCTCGAATACCGTCTCTATAAAAGTCTTGTGTAGTACGAACACCACGGATTACTGCGGCATCACGATGACCCTCTCCTTGAGATGTATTGACACCAGGGGTGTAGTCAATGACATCCCCTATGCTTTTCAAGCCTTGTGCTTTGATTTGATCACTAGTCATGATGGACAAACTTTGCGGAATATCTTTGGTAGGCATAGAAGTTTTCATGCCTGAAGATAAAGTTGGTGCATTAGATTTGGAACCTACCACGCTTAGAGGCGATAGTTCTTGTGCGTTATTTTGAGCATGCCCAATCGAAGCAAGTGCAAAAATTGCACTCAAGGGCAAGAGTAGTTTCATTTTCATTTTCATAGTTTAGTTTGTTTTTGAGATTGTGCACAGTTGATATTGAGACCCAATCTCACATGATATTGAGACTCAATCTCATTAGAATGCGCATGTCAACCCCTAAAATTTTTTTTGCTATGATTGAGTTAAGTTTACTTCGTCTGGACGTTTTAAACTTTAGGCAGATTAAAACATCCTCTAACCGAATCTAGTTTGATTAGAACCTCTTCCATGGTTTGACCCAAAAAAGTAGCATGTCCCATCTTGCGACCCTTGCGTGCTTCTCGTTTTCCATAAAGGTGCAAGGATGCATCTGGAATATTCGTTATGGCAGACCAATCTGGATACGAATTTTTTTCGGGCCAAAGGTCACCTAATAAGTTCATCATAACCACAGGTGAAAGTAATCGGGTGCTTCCCAGGGGTAAACCGCTAATGGCACGGGCCTGGTTTTCAAATTGGGAACAAACACATGCATTAATCGTATGATGCCCTGAGTTATGTGGTCGAGGAGCAATTTCATTTATCAGTAATCGTCCGTCAGATGAGAGAAAGAATTCCACAGCAAGAATACCTATATAATCGAGAGATTCAGCAACTGCTAGAGCCAGTTTTTTCGCTTCGGACAAAATATTTTCTGAGACTCTTGCGGGTACAATTGAAATATCAAGTATATGATTTCTGTGAATATTTTCTACTGGATCATAAGTGGCTACTTGTCCGTTTTTATTTCTTGCAACAAGAACTGATACTTCTGTTTCCAGTGAAATAAATTCTTCAATAACTACACGCCCCCCCCCAAGGCTTTTCCACGCTTGATCAATTTCTTCATCACTTAAGCCGAACATAAGCTTAAGCTGGCCTTTACCATCATAACCAAATTCTGCAGTTTTGACGATCACATCACAGGTCAACTCTTTAAGGCCTGTCTTGAAAGACAGCAGGTCTTCCGCGATTCTAAAATTTGCACATGCAAAGCTATTTTGAGAGAGAAAAGTCTTCTCTCGCTCTCTATGTTGGCATATAGAAACTGCTTCACTACTTGGGTAAAGAGGAATTCGTTGTTCAACTTCTTCTAAGGTGGATTGAGGAAGGTTTTCAAATTCAACAGTTGCGACACCGACCTTGTTGGTGAATTTTTCCAAAGCAGCCTTGTCCTCAAATGGCTCGTCTAATAACTGATCAGCCGTCGCGGCTGCTCCAGAACGGTCACCTCCGGTCCATGTCAATACTTTGTAGCCCATTCTGCGAGCGTCCAGCGAAAGCATTCTTCCTAATTGCCCCCCCCCTAGAATGCCTATCCACAAATCACTTCCATTATTCATTTAAATGGAAATTTGAGGGAGTTCAGTCGATTCAATTTTCTGACATTGTTCGTTTCTATAGTTCTTAAGCTTTTCCGCCAATGTCATATCTCCATTTGATGCAAGCATGGAAATTGCAAAAAGAGCTGCATTTGTTGCTCCAGCTTCTCCAATTGCAAAAGTTGCAGTGGGTACGCCGGCCGGCATTTGAACAATAGAGAGGAGAGAATCTACACCTTGAAGGCACTTTGATTTTACAGGAACTGCAAGGACAGGAATAGTAGTCATTGAGGCAGTCATTCCAGGTAAGTGTGCTGCCCCACCCGCTCCTGCAATAATACATTTTAACCCTTTTGATTCCGCTGTTTTAGCATATTCAAATAGAAGATCGGGGGTTCGATGTGCACTGACGACTTTTGTTTCAAACGGGACCTCAAACTTATTGAGTATTTGAGCGGAATTTTCCATTGTGGGCCAGTCTGATTGGCTTCCCATTATTATACCGACGCTAGGCAAAATTGATTTGGACATTACCCAACTGATAAGAAGTAGAAGCCTCCTAGCAAGACCAATTCGTCGCATTTTTTAGAATTGGAATAAATTCATAACTGAAAGCTAAATTTCATCAGGTTATATCATGTGATTAAATTTTGATATGTAAGTTATTACTAAGATCTAGTTAAAGAAGAAAAACTGGTTAAAAAAGCAAAGAGGGGTGAGGGAAATATAATTTAACCGATTGACCGAAGACCGGTATTTTCTTTATGGGTTAATAACTTAGCTCCTGTAGTTCAATGGATAGAACATTGGTCTCCGGAACAACTTTTTCCACTTTCGTTTTTCCGAAAAATATGGCGTGTAAGTAAATGCAAGTAAAC
>MDSV01023448.1_pt1 | contig 16050 bp, 8 predicted proteins | sample 810851 | NCBI WGS metagenome assembly MDSV01 (sample SAMN05326640, study PRJNA326480) | marine metagenome | isolation source: seawater | place: Atlantic Ocean: North East | collected 2012 | reverse complement strand
TCTTGGATTTTAGTATTAATATCATTCATAATTTTCCTCGTAAATGAAAACTACCCAACAATATAAATCATTATTTTCTCCATTCAAAATTAATGAGCTCGAATTTAAAAATAGAATTTTACTTGCTCCTATGGGAGATAATCTTTGCAATAAAGATGGTTCAATTTCAAAAAAACAAGAAAATTATTTTCTAGCCAGAGCCAAAGGAGGATGTGCAGGAATCATCCTTGGTTCGGTAGGTGTCAGCAGACCGGCAGGACAAGCTACTCCATTAGAGTTATCTCTTGCATCAGATAATTTAATTGAAAAATATAGAAAATTTGTGAAGTTAATGCATAAAAATAATTGCAAGGTCATTGCACAAATAAAACATGGCGGTTCTAAAGCTGCATATGCTGCATCAATTGGTGTCCCATTTCTTGTTCCGTCATTGAAAGAAATGTCCTCTGAAGATATCGAACATGGAAAAAGTATGGTTGAAAAATTAACTCCTGAAGAAATGAATGAGTTTGTATCAAATCTCAAGGGTGCAGGAAACTTTAAAGTTATGGATTTAGAGGATATCAAAAAAGTAATTGAGCAATTCAAAGATGCTGCTGAAAGAGCATTTAAAGCAAATCTTGATGGGATTGAAATACATGCTGGACATGGATATATAATCTCTAGTTTTCTTTCAAAGGCAACAAATTTAAGGGCAGATGAATATGGAGGTTCATTAAAAAATAGGATTAGGATTTTGGATGAGATTATTGATGCCATAAAAACTAAGGTTCCTAGAAATTTTCCAATAATTGTTCGGCTTGATGGAGAAGAAATCAATATTAAAAATGGCCTAACCTCCAGTGAGGTATGCAAAATTGCAAAGCATCTTGAATCAAAAATTGATGCAATTCATGTAAGCAGCTATGCAAATCCAGCCTCTGGTCCAGATTTCACAAAAGCGCCTTTAAATCATAAGAAAGAAGGTTTCATTGAAGTAACTAGCTTGATTAAAAATGTTGTTCAAATTCCAATTATAGCGGTAGGTAGGATAGAACCTGAAAAAGCCGAGAAATACATATCTGAGGGAAAATTTGATTTTCTTGCAATGGGAAGAAAGTTGTTAGCAGATCCTAATCTGCCAAAGAAATTAATAAATAATGAACAAGATAAAATTAAGCCATGTCAATACTCTTATGAATGCGTTAGTAGAATCTTTCTAAATGGACAAATGGTATGTGCATCTGATGTTGGTTTAGGGAAAAACGATAAGAATTTTTCTAAAAAAAAGCTGGTTATCATTGGGGCTGGTCCTGCTGGACTTGAGCTGGCTCTTCAAGCTGTAAAAAGAAATATAAATGTTTCAATGTATGAAAAGCAAAAATTTATTGGGGGTAATTTAATTGGAGCATCACTAATATATGAGCCTTACAAGAAATTATTAAATTACTATCAAGCTTCTATTAAAAATGAACTTATTGATCTGCATTTAAACAAAAAAATCACAATAGACGATATTGAAAGGGAATTTCCAGATTGCGAAAATGTTGTTATTGCCTCTGGAGGAGTTCCATCCTCCTCTATTCCTAATGCAATTAATGTCCAATCTTGGTTAAATCCATTTATTGAAAATAATCATGGTGAAATTGATTCTATAAAATTAGATTTAAAAAAAGAAAAATTTGGTAATTGTGCCATTCTTGGAACGGATACCATTCAGCTTCATCTAGCTACTTTTTTAAGCTCAATAGGAGTCAATGTTTCATTGGTAAGGGGCAATCAAACCATCGGAAGCTCAATGCCAGTTGTTTTAAGGTGGAAAATTCTTGATGAAATAGCAAATCAAGTCCCCGTCATTTCTGAAAAGGATTACTTGTTAAAAAAATTTGATATAACTCTTGATGCAACTTTTGAATCAAAAGCTAACTTAAAGAAACTGAAAACGATTGGTGATTCAAAGCATGGATTGGCATACTTACCCCAGACTGCTAAAGATGCAGTGGGGTATTTTAAATAGAATTTTAAATATCTAATTACTCTTTTAAACTAAGGTGAATAACTTTTCCATCTTAGATATTTAATCGATTAAATAAAGATTTATTTTATTCAATATGCATCCCATGAAAAAAATGAAGTATCACGAAAATCTTTTCCACGAATCTGAACTGTCAAATTCATAAATTCACCATCAACCACAAAGCTATTATTTAATTTAATTAAATCATCTCTTGATGTATTAGAAATATAATTTACAACTTTATCTTGAGTATCAAAATCATAATTGCCTTCTTCCCAATCAGCAATAAGGGGAGATACTTCTACAAAAATATTTTCTGGCTTTTGAGTTAAATCTTCTAGAAGAGCAGTTTTAACATTTTTAATTGTTTTGTTATCAATTTTTTCTAATGCAGCTGCAAATCCATACTGGAAGTCCATCATTTTTTCCTTTAAATCTTGTAATTCGGAATTATCACTGACTATTGTCATTCCAATGGCAGGATAATCATGAATATCATAATCAAGACTGAATACAGCATATCCAAGTTGTTGATTTGTTCTCAATTCATTAAAAAATGATGGGCTGTATAATTTATTTATCATTGCAAATTGTGCCTCTACTTCTAAAGATTTTTTTGGATAAATATAAATATCAGCTATGCCTACACCATTTTTTGGAGTACTAATTTTTTTAATCTTTCCTGTACCAGGCATTACCTTAAAATCATCATCTAAGCGCCATTGATCAAATTGATTAGTTTGACCAAGAATTTCTCTTACATCTTTGGCAAATTTGATAATCTTATCTGGCTTCTCGATTCCATGAGAAAAAATATCAATATAAATCGAATTCAAGTATTCTTGATAAAATTTAGTTAAGCCTTCTAAAGAGGCCTTATCGAGTGCTTCTGAAATTTCTTTTTTTGAATATAAAAAAGGTCCTTGTTTTGTAGCTGTAGCTGCATAATAGTTTAATTGAGCAGATAGTCCTTGCTCAGAAATGCTATCAAAGGAATCTCTTAGAGCTTTAACTGCATTATTTAGATCGCGATCTGTGAATTCAAAACTTGAAAATTTATTTAATAAATTTGTGGCAAATTTAATTTGATTAGAAGTCCTTCCCAGCAAGCCAAAGTATGTGGTGCCATCTTCATCGTAACTGGAGAATATGCTAATACCATTTCTTTGAGATGCTCTTTGAAAAATTAATCGATGCTTTTTTCGAAATACAGCATTTGAAATAAATGCATAAGTAAGATTTTCTACATTACTAGACGGAACGGGCGATTTTAGATTTATTATTAAAACACCCTCTCTACCTTTGAAGTTTTGAGTATGTGAGAGAAAAGCCTGCACGCCTTGTTCATTTAAAATTCTCTTTGGGATGTCATAATCACCACTTGAGGTAAATAAAACCTCTTCATTATTTAGGTCAATTATTTGTGGCTCTGGAAGTTTTAACGATACAAATAAATTTTGAGAATACTGTGTATTTAGGTCTATATCAGAAACTCTAAAACCTCCATCAGCATATTGAAGCGCCACATCAATTTCCTCATCAGGACTTATATGGTAGATTCTAGCTGATTTTTTTGTCATTTGAGATAGTAAATCTCTAATAGCACCTGGTTTAAAGTCAGATGTAACATAAGCATAATCAATCAGATTTTGTAATGGGACATCATAAATATTAAAGGCAAAATTAACTGCTAAAGTCAGTGCCTCAGGCGCCCTATAATCCTCAAATTGAATCTGATTAATGCCTGCAAGCTCATCAAAATATTCTTGTTTTATGCCTTCTGACTTAATTAAATCGATGTATTGGAAAGTATTAGCAATAATGAAATCTTTATTATCCAGGCCTTTATCGGTTAAGGTATATGAAATAAAAGCTGAGCCATCGGCTCCCCACGCATTAGGATCAATATCTACAAAGCCATTTTCAATATAACCTTCTTCATTTAAAAAACTCATCAATGCGTTTGACTCTTGTGAGTTTAGAATCATTTCCACATATTCATTAGGCTTTGATCGCCATAATGATGAATTATCATCAATTGAAAATTCAATGACTAACTCAGGAGATTTGACCTTACTTTTGATAAAAATATCTTTACCTAAATCCTGATCGCGATAGGCAGAAACAGAAGTGACAGGACGTTCAACATCATAGTTTTTAATTTTAGAAAAATATTTAGTTGCTAATTTTTTTAATTCCTTTGAACTTTGTTTGCCAACAAGAATAAGCTTCATTAAATTTGCTGAATAGTATTGCTTATAAAAACTATTTAATTTTCTTAAGAGCTCCTTTTCGCTATCAGAAAGAGTATCTTTGTTTCCAACACCTAATTTTGTTCTTGGATGATCAGGGTTTCCAGTAATACCAGCAGTTCTTTGTTGAATAAATGAGTCTTCTTGTCTGCTTAATAACCACTCAGAATTCACTGCATTAATTTCTTTACCTACCATTGAAGGCTCAAATAATGGATCTTTTACCGAGGAGCTTAATCTATCTAAAGCTGCTTCAAATTTCGAGCTATTTATTGAAAACAAATATGTAGTTTGCTCGGCTGCTGTAAAGGCATTTGTGTCTCCGCCATTTTCTTGAATAAATTGCATGTATTCGTTTGGTTCTGGAAATTTTTTTGAACCCATAAACAACATATGTTCCAAGAAATGCGCAATACCCTGAGCATCTTCAGGGTCTTGGAATGCACCAACACCTACACTCAAAGTTGCAGCTGAAGTAACTAAATCTGGATCACTGACAGTAACAACATCAATGCCATTTTTTAGAGTAAAAATATTATATTCTCTTTTATCTGATGAGTTTTTGTTAACTGAATCATCCGACATTAATGGTGTGCCTGCGATTATGGCAGACACTAAAAAAGTAGTGTAAAAGAATTTTATTTTCATATTTAAATTAATAATTAAGAGTGTTTGATAGTAAAGTTTACTTTACAATCTTAAAGATTGCATTTTTTTTAATCCGAGTTTGGCCAACCCATTGGAAATTGCTGTTGTGGATTGAAAGTATTCATAGGCCCATACAATGGAGATGCATTGGCTGCTGCATCTATTGCGTCTTGTGATAAGAATGGACTTTCAACTAATTGAAATACATCTATACCTCTAACAATCTCTGTTGCATAAATCTTTCCTTTATAAAAATATACAGACCAAAAACCACCTGAAATTAAATTCTCATCATCAATGGGTCCTCTATCAAAATATGCAATTTCTTTTGGATTTAAAGAGTCAGTGAAATCCATAACTGAAATTCCACCTTGATACCAAGCTTGGACAAAAATGTCTTTACCTTTGATTGGAATAATTGATCCATTGTGGGCAACACAATTTTCTGATTCTTTTTGAGGAGCTGGCATCTTATAGTGACTCTTAAAAATTAATTTATTATCAACGATGTTATAAATAGCATTTGCACCCCAATTAAGAGGATCCCAAGCCCTGCATCTAGGTCTTCCACCTCCACCCCATTCATCTGTGAAAATTACTTTTGTGCCCTCATTATTAAAGGTAGCAGAATGCCAATAGGCAAACCCATCATCACTAACCACATCAAGCCTTATAGGATTATAGGGATCAGATATATCAAATAAGATCCCGTTTCCTGAACATGCTCCTGCGGCAAGATTAAGAGATGGAAAGACTGTAATATCATGACATTCATCTGTTCTTGATGTGCTTTGAGTGTCATCCCCATGATCACCTCCACGCCAAAGCCCAGCTATTACACCATTTTCGTCATCAGCAAAGACAGTTGGACTGCTTACAATCTTTGATAGTTCTGGGTTTTTTATAGGGATCTCTATTATATCAATTCTAAATAAAGCTGTTCTGATATCTCCGGGAATAGCCTCGAAGCATGTTTCTAATTCTTCTTGATCTCTTACACTGGAGGTTCCTGAGTTATAAATGATTATTTTTTCATCATCAAAGTTTGATGAAACAACTGAATGGGTGTGCGATCCTCTGCAAGTTTGAACTAGACCAACTTGTTTTGGTTTCAGTAAATCAGAAATATCAAAAATCCTGATTCCTCTGAAGCGCGCATCAGATGGCTCTGAAGTTACACCCTGCAAGCCACAGTCAATTCTTCCTCTGTTTTGTTCTACAGACATTATTAATAGGTGTCCAACAATTGAAACGTCTCCTTGACCGCCCGGGCATATAACTGAGGATTTCAATTCTGGAATACCATTTACATTTAATTCATAAATATTAAAGCCATGGTAACTTCCAGTTATTAAGATGTTGTCTCTAAAAGCAATATCAGTATTTGAAAAACTGAGCATGGGATATCTATTATTTCGAGATTTTTCTTCAATTGATTTTGGTTTATCGGGATCATCGTAATCATTTGATGTAGTGTCTTGAAATCTAAGTTCCTGGGGATTTGAGGGATCATAAAAGCCAGAAGGTTTTTTAAGACTAGCTAGTTTTTCTAAATTAAGAATAGCCTCATCAGCATGATACAAACCTGCTGACAAATTTGCTCTTGGATCTTTGGACAGATTTATAAGTAAATTACTCATTCGCTCAATTTCAACTGCCTGATCATTGGTTAAATCAGATATAAATTCATTTAAAACTGGATCATAGGCAGTTCCTGCCTGATCCCTTAATTCATCAACCATCTCAATGGCTCCATCGTGATGATTAATCATTAATTTTAAAAAAAGCCTATCAAAATCTACTCCATCTAATCTTTTTAGTCTTGCAATTTCCTCATCAGAGGCCATACCGGACATTTTCATCATCTTGTGATGACGATCATGATTTACATTCGATGTCTCACCTCTCTCATCTAACCAGCTATTCATAAATAAAATCTCATCTTCTTGAGATGAATCTATCCTTGAAGCTAGATCAACTATATTTTTTGTATTTGTTCTTGATGGGACTAATTCCGAGAGAATGATTGCCTGCTCATGATGCAAAATCATCATTTGCAAAAAATTAACGTCAAATGAATTATAGCTAGTATCTGCTATTGCAATTGCTTTTTTCTCATCAATCTCAATAGATTCAATGCCAGGAGCGCTAGGAAGAATAATTGGTGCTGCGTATAATTTTTCAGAGGTAAAAATTAAGATAAGCAAAGAATATGTAATATTTCTTGAATAGAACTTATATTTTTTTTTCATAAGCATAAATTAAAAAAAAGGGGGTCCATTGGGACCCCCTTTGATATAAGGATTAGATATTAATACTGATATCTGAAACCAAAGCTAAACGTACGGGGGACATAATATCCTGGAAAGTAACACTCATTGTCACTACCACATTGCTCGTCGTTTAAGTTTGTTACACGAACTACAGCAGAAATATTTTCATTGTAATCGTATACGACACCACCACTAAAGCTCCAGTATCCATCATATGAATGAGGAAGAATTCTGTCGCTTGCAGTTCCATCATCATTCATATATACGTACTTATCAGGGAAAGCTTCCTTGTCCCAATAAAAGTCAGTAAGACCTCCATCGGTATAAACTCCATCTACATATACATACCAATCATCATAAGACCAATCCCAAGTATGTAAATATCTGTTTTCGGGTTTCGCAATTGATCCTGTTGTATCAACGATAGGAGATGCGGCAGTTGCTTGGAAAGCATCTTTTTTCTCTTGATAACCTTTTAAGTTATATCCAAAAGTACCAACACCCATACCAAATAGATCCTCAAGATCAATGTCGTATGCAAGTTCAACAATATAACCCTGATAGTCATATGCTGATCCATTAGATGTACCACCTTGGACACCAACTTGTCCAGCTTTAAATCCTTTCATTTGATTGTCAGCTTCTCGGAAAACTTGTCCACAGAATGAGTTTGGATATGATGATGGGCTTGCATCATAACAAGCTGACAACACCTGATTAGGGTTAAGCTCGATAATTGCATCTGTAAGATCTACTTCAATGTAATCTAAAGCAACACTTAAGTTACCTGGAATCTCAATATCAGTGAATGGTAAATTAGTTGGTGTATAAATTAAACCATAGTTAAAAGATTCAGATTTTTCAGTAAGCAGATTTGGGTTTCCTCCACCATAAACATAAATAGAAGCTGTTTCAGCTGTCGAAAGCCAACCAGCAGGATTGCCTAAGTTCGCGCAATTTGCAGCTCTGTTCTCAGGAGCAGGACCTGTAGTAATGTTTGATGCATCACATGGATCATCAATAATGTAGCTGTAGATGTACTGAGGTTGAAAAGCCTCACCAATGGCAGGAGATCTAACTGTATTTTGGACGTTATACCTTATACCCAAGGCAGAATTTATTCTCCAAACAAGAGATAAACTGTCTACGTTATCTTCACCAGATACACTATGATCCATTTCTCTATATGCACCAGAAAGTGTTAATTCCTCAACGAATGGAATATTCATGTCAGGAGAAACTAATGGAGCTATTACTTCCATGTATGTATCAGAAGTTGAGAACTTACCTTCTAATTCAGTCATACCGCCTGATCCATCTCCAACATATGCCTCGTCAAATAATGCATCTTTGAACTTGTATTTTTCTGTTCTTTCTTCATAGCCAACTAAAAAAGATAACTCTCCAGCTGGAAGATCGACTATAGGACCAGAGATATATCCAAAATTATAGTTTTGGTTAGTCTTTGTTCTAGTAGAAACGCTTCCTCCAACATAATTGAGAGCCTCATCTGATATTTGAGAACCATCGCCAAAAGGACTTAATGGAACACAATCCCCTGGCTCACCTAATAAGAAGTATGATGTATCAGATACTGTTCCGCCAGGCTGCATGTAAGGATCGTTGAAGTATTCTTGAGCTGTATATCCAGAAGCACCAAGTTGATTGTATCTACAATCAATAGTTCCATCAGGTAGCAATATAGCGTCAATAGCGGCAAAAAGTCTTGCTTTAATAATGTCGCCTCTTGAGTTGACTCTTCTTGATTCACCATCAGTGACTCCAAAGTTATAATCAAATGTTCTATCACCTATGTCAAAGTCACCTTCAACTCTTAAGTTAAATACTCTGTTATCAACAGTATCAACATTTTCTCCACCAAGAGAGTTAACATATGGTCCCCAAGCTTTACTCATTTTAAAAGTTTTATTTCCATATGAGTTCGTTCCACCTGACCAATTCGCACAAAGTTCAGCTGAGTCAGCAGCACTTAAATAAGGATTAGTACATTCAACAATTAATGTATTTGAAGGAGAGGGAAATAATCCAGTTGTGTAAAATCCTTGATTTCCAGAAGCATCCTCAGCTTCATATGATGTTAAGTAAACTGAGCCAGATACTCTCATTCTAGGCGTAACATCAAATCGACCAGTTTGAACAAAATTGTATTTTTCAATAGGCTGTATAACAACTGTTGGGTTATGAGGATAACCAAAGTTCATTCCATCTCCGCCTCGGTATCTTAATACACCATCAGTAGGTAAACCTTGATAGTTAATTTTTAAATTACCATTATCATCAAACCCAACGTAATTAGTTTGAGGTGTTCCAGGCCACGGTACTCCAAAGTAATTAGGGCCAAATCCATATGCACCAGGAGTGTTTATAAGATCTCCAAAAGTGACACTTCCGTTGGGACTAATACCAAAATATGTAAATCCTTCACAATCTGGATAAACAAATGATTGTCCTGGTACTGCTCCATTAGTATCTCGTCCAAATTCTCTACAAACAACATCTCTAGGCAGCTCATTAAACCTTACCTTTCTTCCATTATCTGTGTAGTCTAATGAAAGTGTGACATTACCTCTGCCATCCATGAAGTTTCCACCAAAGAGCATTTTGTAACCTCTTTGCAAAGATACGTCTTCAAAATAGTTATTATGGTTATATTGAAATTTAAATCCTTCAAAATCATCTTTTAATATATAGTTAACAACACCAGCAACGGCATCAGAACCGTATACAGCAGCACCACCAATATTAATAACTTCTACACGATCGATTAGCATAGTAGGAATATTATTAACATCGACCTGACCTCCGCCATAACCATTTGAAGAAACAAACCTGTTTCCGTTAACAGTTACAAGAGTTCTCTGTGAGCCAAGCCTAAGATTATTAATAGCCTGACTTCCGTTAGGTCCACTTTCAGCACCGGCTGCAGATGGTAAACGAGTTACTGCAGAAGATGCATAATCGAATAATCTATTTTCAAAGTCTTCGCCTGTAACAATAGTTACTGGAACTGGACTATCAAAAGTTGTTTTTGATTTAATTCTTGAACCGATAATAGTTATTTCTTCAGCTTCAACAACTTGCTCGACATCAGCTTCACTATTGGAGTCTTGTGAAAACGCAGTTACTGATAATAAACCGAACAACAAAAATAGTTTGTTTTTCATAATATTTCTTTCCCTTTAAGATGATAGCTACCCCCGCAGCTATGCCATAATTTCGACAATTCTGTGACAAAAATGCAACAAAGTCAATGAAATTCATTATTTTTATAGACATCATAAAATTTGATAAAAATTACTTTTCCCAGAAAGTACAATTCTTAGCATTTATTTAATTAAAAAAACTTTGAACTGTTAAATCTGCTATTTCTTGAATTTTAACAGTTACATCTGAATCAATACCCTTCATGCCCCTTGTTCCTTGAACTTCTATATTAAATAAACTTGCGAAAATTACTGCCGCTGCTAGGTAAGTTCCTTCTTTTGAAGGATGCCTAAAATCATCAGTATAAAGATCTATTTCAGGATATTTTTTTTGAAAGATATAAAATGCTTCCCCTACTGGTATCAAAGGTATATTGTTTAAGTTTGCTGCTTTAATAAATTCTTTTCTTAACTCTTTGATCATAGAAGGTTTATTTTTATATGGCCATGACATGAAAAGAATTGGCTCGATCCCTCTTGACCTAATGATTTTTGAATATTCAGCAACATTTTCATGAAAATCTTTTTTAGTCTTTGGATGAATTGGGCAAAGACTGCAGTCCATAAATATGACTGCATCAAGTGAAGTATCTGTTAATTGTGTGTACTTATTATCATTAGCTGTTTCTATGGTAAAGCTTCCAATATTTTTATTCTCCAAATAGGCTTCTAAAGGATGCCAAGAGAGAGATGATCCATTTATAGTAATTGAACGCTGTCTTAATGTTTTATTTGAGCTATGATTTTTTACAATTGAGCTGACATGATTATGAAGACTATTGTTGTAATAAAAGAAACTATTGCCCACATACATGATAGATTCAATGTTCTTACCTTCCAAGATTTTATTAGATACAGCAATAGAACTTGCCAACACTGACATGCTTGTAAATATAAGTAGCAAAAAGTAATTAAGTTTAACTAGCAAAAGTAAGAGAGTAATTAATTTAACTACTTATGATACATTGTTCTTTTAATTTAAATATAAGGATTTTTATGAAAAAAATATTTTTTACATTTCTAATTTCTTCATCATTTTTAAATATTCAAGCTGATCCAAAAACCATTGCCAATGAAGTAGACTCTGTAATAAGCAAAATGTGGGAATCTTTTGTGCAAGGTGACCACAAAATGTTTGCAGAAACCATGGCACAAGATCCAGACATGGTTACTTTTGGAACAGACGCCTCTGAAAGATGGGATGGGTGGGATGAATTGCAGAAATCTGTAAAAGATCAATTTGAGGCTTTTGACATATTAAGTGTTAAACGAATGAATAAAAAACTTGACTTGGGCAATTCTGGTGATGTTGCCTGGTTTTCTGAGATTGTTGACTGGGAGTTTTTTGTTGAAGGTAAAAAACAAATAATCGAAGGGGTTAGATACACTGGGGTGATGGAAAAACGCAAAAATGAATGGAAAATTGTTCAATTTCATTCATCTGTTGGCGTCTCAGGACAAGTAATAGCTTATTAATTAATTTAAAAAAATATTTACTTTACATAATATATATATTTATTATAATATAATATAAATATTAATTATTATGTATACTTTAATTAAAACTAGTAGTGCCCGTATATCTGATACTTTTGCATATTCAATGACAAAATTTTTTAGATTCATAGCTGACAGCTTTTTTTTAAAAAGGTACGGACATAGAGCAGTTATTCTTGAGACAGTTGCAGGCGTCCCAGGTATGGTTGCCGGAGTTTGGATGCATTTTAAAAGCTTAAGAAAAATGAAAGCAGGCTATGGAGAGCAAATTAGAGAGATGCTTTCAGAAGCTGAAAATGAGCGTATGCATTTAATGTTTTTTATAGAAATTGCTAAGCCAAATATTTTTGAAAGATTTATTGTCCTATCCTCCCAATTAATATTTGGGATATTTTATCTATTCATGTACGTATTTTTTACTAGAACAGCTCACAGAATGATTGGGTATTTTGAGGATGAGGCTGTTAATAGTTACACGGAATATCTTGAAATGGTTAAATCAGGAAAAGTTGAAGACACTCCTGCTCCTGCTTTGGCAATTAGTTATTATAAGCTAGAAACTGATGCAAAATTATCAGATGTAATCAGATGTGTAAGAGCTGATGAACAGCATCACAGTAAAACTAATCACGAATACGCAAATAATTTATAAGATTATCTGGTGGAGCTAGGCGGGATCGAACCGCCGACCTCTTGCGTGCCACGCAAGCGCTCTCCCAGCTGAGCTATAGCCCCGAAAAATATGAATTATATATCACTAATATCTGTGGAGTAGATTTTTTGATATATTGATTCTTCATGAAAAATAGACCTGTTCTCATTGGTATAGGTTGCCTGCAACAAAAAGGATCTTTTGCTGAACTTGATGAAGCATTAATCTTAATGGAGCAAGCTACCTTAGCCGCTATTCTAGATACTGAAAATTCTGCAATTGTCGATTACATAGACGAGATTCAAATTCCTAAAGGATATTGGGCTTATAGGGATCCAGGAAAATGGATTGCTGAAAAGCATGGATTTTCTGGAGCAACAACTAGCGTTACTAAAATAGGAGTTCTGCAACAGAACTTAATCAATTCAGCATGCAAGAAAATTATCAATGAAGATATAAGGGCTAGCCTTATTGTTGGCGGAGAAGCTAGGCATAAAAAAATACAGGCTTTAAAAGAAGGAATAGATTTTCAAGAAATGAAACTACTAGAAAATCCTGATCATTATGTAAAAGCGAAGGAAGATTTATACGTAACTGAAGAGCTTGACGCATTGGGTATGATGGCAGTTGGCTATTACGCCATTCTTGAGAGCGCACTGCGTTATAAACAAAAAAATTCTATAGGAGAACATGAGAAATTTCTTGGTGATCTCTATGCAAATTTTTCAAAAACTGCATCAGAGAACAAATACGCATGGAACCAAAAGATCTATTCCTCTGATGAGATTCAAAAACCTTCAGATAAAAATCCCAGAATAGCTTATCCATATAATAAACTTCATAATTCTAGTTGGAATGTTAATCAGTCATCAGCGTTGATACTGACTAGCGAAGAGATCGCAGATAAGCTCAAAATCCCCTCTTCAAAGAGGGTTTATCCATTAATTTCAAGTGAAACTAATCATATGATTGGTCTTATACAGAGACCTGATATGACAAATCCTTTGGGTCTTAAATTAGCTGCAGATTTCATAATTGAGACTGCAAATAATAATAAAATACGGCCATCAATTTATGAACTATACAGCTGCTTTCCTGTCGCTGTTCAGATGTTCTCTATGGCATTAAATCTTCCTAATAACATCGATAAGACTTTAACTGGAGGCATGCCCTTTGCAGGCGGTCCTTTAAATAATTACATGTTGCATGCATCTGCTCAAATGCTTTTGAAGATACGTGAAGATACAAACGAGATAGGTTTAGTTACTGGAGTTTCAGGAATGATGACAAAACAATCTTTGGCTATTTGGGGGAAAGAGCCAGCTATGGATTTTGAATCTAGGGATGTCACCAAACAGGCTAAAAAATTTGAGTTCGCTGTTCCAATGTCCGATCAAAAAGAAGGTTACGCTATGGTGATTGGCTGTACAAGTCTTTATGAAAAATATAATAAATCAAAAGCTGTTTTTTATGCTGAGGATTCAAAAGGTCATAGATTAGTATTAACATCAATCGATAAAGAAATTATTGAACAAGTAGAAAAAGAAGAATGTATAGGATTAAAGGTAAAGCACTCATCCAATAAAGTATTATCATTTGATTAATAGCATTCTTTTATTTACATGCCGATCCTGATATCGATCAAGCCTTAAAATAAATATCAAAAAACATTTAAAAATGTAGATTTGAAAATTTTGGATTGGGCAGAAGTCGAATATCAAGAGCACAAAAGTTCTACACTTTTAAAAAAATAATTATTAAAAATGATTTTATTTTCCTTTGCTGGGAGATAGAGATTCGCCATTTAATTATAGAAACTAATTTTTGATTCTTTGCATGTAAAAAATTGTAAATTTTCAGATGACAAATTGTCAGCTTATTGCTATATTTTGAGCAGTTTTAGGGGAAAATTATGAAAACATTTAAATTATCATTTCTGGTAGCGCTTACATTCACATTTAATGTAAGCATTTTTGCACAAGACAGCGAAGCTGAAAATATCGAAGAAGTAGTTGTAGTTGGTTCTCAGATTAAAGGAGCAAGGATCACAGGTGCATTACCTGTATCAGTGATTTCAAGTGAGGATATTGAATCATTAGGTGTAGATTCTGGTGATGAACTTCTTGATAACATAGCTGAATTAGGTCAAAACACATTTAATCAGAATGAATTCAGCGGAGGTTACAACGCATCTAGAGGAGATGTTGGAGCGTTCAATCTCAGAGATATTGGTACAGGTAATACATTAACTCTACTGAATGGAAGAAGATTAATTACCTCGCCCGGATACCAGACTGAACCAATTCTTGGTGGATCAATGCCAGTATTCACTACTAACTCTAATGCTATTCCTGTTAATGGTGCAGATAGAATTGAGATACTTAGAGATGGTGCTTCTGCTATTTATGGTGCAGATGCGCTTGCTGGTGTTGTAAATACAGTTCTGAAATCAAACTTTGTTGGTACCAGAGTTAGATTAAAACTAAGTGGCTACGAACATTTTTCTGCAAATGATCAAAAATTAAGTGTCCAGTGGGGCCAAGATTTTGATAACACGAATGTTTCTGTCTATTTTGATGCCTATAGAAGGGCTGAAATAAGAGGAAATGAAGATCCAAAATGGTTGGCTCAAGATGCCAGAGTATCACCAGGTTTAGGAAAATTTGAGGATACTGCTTGGGATGATATTACATGGAGAAATAGAAATGCAGCTTCTCAATTTGGTATTTGGCATGGTGGTGGAAACCGATACATTCACACAAGACCTAATACAGGAGGTTGTGCATATACTGGAACTGGAGGGGATACATGCTTGTATTTAAGTAAAAGTACTAATCCTCCTGATTCTTTAAGAGCTCCATATAATGAAACTAGATGGATGAGGCCTGATCTTAAAAGAGACAATCTTTTCGTTTTTATAAATACTGAACTCGATAGTGGAATTGAAGCTTATACCGAGATAGGTTACTACCATTCATTTGCAACTCAGCAACTATTTGGTGGCACAACACTAGGTGCAGGATCATGCGCTAAAACTGGTTCGTGTACACAACCATTCTTGGTACCTTTATCAAACTATTGGTTAAACCAATTAGTTGATAGCGACGGAAATAAACTTGTTAATTCTTCGCAAGTCGCGAATGGTTTGGGTTTATGGAAAGCAAGACATAGATTTAATGCTCCTCGAGGTTATGATTCTGACAGAGTCACTTTAAGGTTCTTGCAAGGCTTTAGAGGAACTGTAGGTGATTGGGATTGGGATACTGCCGTTCTATGGTCTGATGCCAAGTCAAAACAAAAGAATAAGAATAGACAATCAATGACATTGCTTAATCAAGCATTGGCATTATCCACTCCAAATGCATACAACCCATTTTGTGGTGGATATGGATGTAGTGATGAGAGCGCATTTACAATAGATATATTTAGAGAAAATACTACAAACCTATTTTTAGTTGATTTTAAATTATCTAATAACAATGTATTTGAGATGCCTGCTGGCCCAGTT
>MDSV01143534.1_pt1 | contig 16051 bp, 14 predicted proteins | sample 810851 | NCBI WGS metagenome assembly MDSV01 (sample SAMN05326640, study PRJNA326480) | marine metagenome | isolation source: seawater | place: Atlantic Ocean: North East | collected 2012 | reverse complement strand
TTGATGAAAATGAAGTAGCTATCGAAGCCAGCTTCACGAATGATTTAGGAGCAGATTCATTGGACACCGTTGAATTAATAATGGAGTTTGAAAAAGAATTTAATATTCAAATTTCTGATGAGGATGCAGAAAAAATACAAACTGTAGCCGATGTTGTAAAATATATTGAAAACATTACATAAGTCATGTTTAAAAGAGTAGTTGTTACTGGTATAGGAGCGTTAACTCCTATTGGTCTTAACGCTTCTTCTTTTTGGGACGGATTAACAAACTCTGTAAGTGGAGCGGCTCCAATTACCAAGTTTGATGCCTCTAAATTTAAAACTAATTTTGCCTGTGAGTTAAAAGATTTTCATGCAGAAGATTTTATTGAAAAAAAAGAACTTAGAAAATTAGATGACTTTTCCGTATATGCCCTAGTAAGTACAGATGAAGCTATAAAAGATTCTAAAATAAATCTTGAAAAAATAAACCAAAAGAGATGTGGTGTTATTTGGGGATCAGGAATTGGAGGTTTAAAAACAATGTCCTCTGAAATCGAATCTTATGTATTAAATGGCAAGACACCTAGATTTAGTCCTTTTTTTATACCTAAGATGATTTCAGATATTGCAGCAGGTTTAATTTCAATTAAATATGGTTTTAAAGGGCCTAATTTCTCTACTGTTTCTGCTTGCGCCTCATCAACTAATTCTTTAATTGAGGCGTTTCATTATATTAAATTAGGAAAGTCTGATGTAATGATTTCTGGAGGATCTGAAGCCTCTGTTAATGAAGCTGCTTTGGGGGGCTTCAATGCTCTAAGGGCATTGTCAACAAGAAATAGTGAGCCCTTAAAAGCATCAAGACCATTTGATAAAGATAGGGATGGTTTTGTTTTAGGAGAGGGTGCTGGCACAATAATACTAGAAGAATATTACCATGCAATTAATAGAGGGGCTAAAATATATTGTGAATTAAAAGGAACAGGAACATCTGGAGATGCTTATCATTTAACGGCCCCTCAACCAAATGGCGAAGGTGCTAAACAAGCTATGGAAAATGCAATTATTGAGTCACAGTTAAAATTAAATGAAATTGACTATATAAATGTTCATGGCACCTCTACTCCTCTAGGCGACCCCATCGAAGTACAAGCGATTAAAGAAATTTTTAATGAACACGCGTATAAAATTAATATTAGTTCAACAAAATCAATGACTGGTCACTTATTGGGAGCTGCTGGTGCTATTGAGTCTATTGCATCAATATTATCTATTAATAAATCGATTATTCCACCGACTATTAACTTAGAAAATTTAGATATTAAACTAGATCCAAAAATTAATTATACTGCTAATAAAATTCAAGAAAAAAAAGTTAATAATGTAATTTCAAATACTTTTGGATTTGGCGGTCATAATGCAAGTGTTTTGTTTGGTAGATTAGGTGATGAAAAATAAGATTAAAAAGTATAAATTATCTTTTGAGTCAGATTATTATTTGTTTGGAATACAAACCGATGCTCCAAGTCATAGATTTATTTATTTTATTAATAAAAATTTAGAAATTAATTTTATTAGAGATAAGGACTTAGAATTATTAAATTATAATCAGTCTGTATATTTGCCTAAGTTTATATATCATGATTTTGAGAGGGATCAAGACTGGGTACTTATTAGTAACAGGTCAGATTATATTTCAAATTTAGGTAAAGATTACAATGAAATTTTTCTTGAAAAGTCATTTACCTATCTTCATTTAATTCCAGAGTATAAAATGTTTAATTATATACTAAAAATTGAAAACTTTAATGATAGTGAAAAAAAAAAAATTGAAAAAGTTAAAAGTTTAGCTACAGTTAATTTAATCTCTGAATTAAATTTAACTTTAATTAAAAATAAAGAACGACTAGTATTTTAACTTAGTTATGAATATAAAAAAGAAAACAAAAATTATTGCCACAATTGGCCCATCATGTGATTCTTATGATGTGTTGATAAAGATGATTGCAGCAGGTGTAAATGTATGCAGATTAAACTTCTCTCATACCAATCATGATGATGCATTACGTATTATATCTATTATTAGAAATATTAATACTGAAATAGGATCTCAAGTCGCAATATTAGGTGACCTACAGGGGCCTAAAATAAGATTGGGCTTAGTGAAAAAAAACACGTATTTAACTTCCGGAGACAAAATTTATTTAACAAGTAATAAAGGCGAAAGTTCAAATAAAAAATTATTTATTGATTATTCTAGATTAAAAAATGATCTTAAAATAAACGATTTAGTTTTAATTGATGATGGTAAAATCAAACTTAAAGTTCAAGCTATTAATGAGAAATCAATTATTTGTCATATTTTAAATGGAGGCCCATTATCTTCAAGAAAAGGAGTTAATTTGCCAAACACAGAACTTTCATTTAAATCATTGACAAAAAAAGACAAAGAAGATTTAAATTTTTTAATTAAGAATGAAGTTGATTGGATTGCATTATCCTTTGTTAGAACATCAAAGGATATTTTAGATTTAAGAAATATTTTAAGTAAAAGAAAATCAGATATTAAAATTATAGCTAAGATTGAAAAACCTGAGGCTGTAAAAAACATAAAGTCAATTACTAGATCATCTGATGCAATTATGATCGCAAGAGGTGATTTAGGGATTGAGATACCAATGCAAAAAGTACCTATTGTACAAAAAAAAATCATCAGCTCATGTTTACATTATTCTAAACCGGTAGTTGTGGCAACGCAAATGATGGAGGGTATGATAAACAATTCTATGACAACAAGAGCCGAGACTAATGATGTAGCTAATGCTGTATTTGATGGTGCGGATGCTTTAATGCTTTCTGGCGAAACGGCTGTGGGAAAGTATCCATATAAAGTAGTTAAAGCTATGAGTAAAATTATTTTAAGTGTGGAGGGCTCATATTTACAATCTCGAACTAAATTAATATTACCATTAAAAAAAGCAAGTTCTAGATATATTTCTGATTCCATTTGTTTTCATGCTTGTGAACTTACAGATCAAGTACAATCTAAGGCAATTATAACACTTACTCATTCAGGTTATAATGCTCAAAAAATTGCATCTAACAGACCAAATTCGTTTATTTTTGTCTTTACCCACAATAAAAAAATTTTAAATAGCCTGAGTCTAATTTGGGGTATTTATGGCTTTTATTATAATAAATTTAACAGTACTGATGACACAATAAAGGATCTACATAATTATTTAAAATCAAAAAAGATTTTAAAATCGGGTCAAGTAGTTATAAATATTGGGAGCATGCCTATTAAAGAAAAGGGTATGACAAATATGTTAAAAGTAGGAAAGGTCATTTAAAAAATATGACTAGATTGAAATTGTTTAAGAAATCTAATGTCATTTTCATAAAATAGTCTAATATCATCAATTTGGTATAATAGCATTGCAATTCTTTCGATACCCATTCCAAAAGCATAGCCTGAAAATTTATTACTATCAATTTTAACATTATCCAATACGTTGGGATCAACCATTCCACAGCCCATTATTTCAAGCCAACCTGTGCCTTTTGTAATTCGTTTGTCGGCTTCACTATTAAGTCCCCAGTAGATGTCAACTTCTGCACTTGGCTCTGTAAATGGAAAAAAAGATGGCCTAAATCTAATTTTTTTATTTTCACCAAATAGTTGATTGACAAATTCTTGAATTATTAATTTTAAATCAGAAAAATTTATTTTTTCATCAATAGCCAATCCTTCTATTTGATGAAATAAGCAGTGAGATCTTGCAGAGATTGCCTCATTTCTAAATACTCTTCCGGGTGAGATAATTCTAATGGGGGGTGAATTATTTTCCATAAATCTAATTTGAACAGATGATGTGTGAGTTCGTAATAATTGATCTGGTGATTTTTTTATAAAAAAAGTATCTTGCATGTCTCTTGCAGGATGATTATGAGGCATATTTAGTGCAGTAAAGTTATGCCAATCGTCTTCAATTTCAGGACCAGTCTCTAAATTAAAACCAAGTAATCTAAAAATGTTAATTATCTTATTTTCTACAATAGTAAGGGGATGTAAAGATCCAATTTTTTCATTACTTGATGGAAGTGTGAAATCAATTAAATTAGCTTGATTTTCAATTTTTTTTATTTTTTCTGGGTTTTTAATTTTAGAACTAATTAGGTTTTTCAACGAGTTAATTAATAGACCAATCTCTTTCTTTTCACTAGCATCAATTTCTTTAAATTTCGTAAACAATTCATTTAGAACTCCATTTTTACTCATAAATTTAATTCTAAATTTTTCAGTCTCCATTTGGTCATTTGATTCGAATGCTAATACTTCTTTCTTATATTTTTCTATTAGTTCCCGCATTTTTTTTATATTTAATTACTAAGTATTTATCAAATTTAATTAATTGTCGCATAATTTTATATACAATGAAAAGAATATACATAGTTTTATTATTTCTCACTACTTTAATTACTACATCCTGTTATGAAGATCCCTTTTATAAATTAGATGTATTTGTAGTTGATTTAAATTTTGAACCTGTAGAAAGTGCTAATGTGATTGTTTTAGTAAGAGATGACAATGGACAAGAATTACCTGAATCAATTGTTGAAAAAATAGGTGAAACAAATTCTTCTGGTTTGGTTTCATTTGAGTTTGAAAATTTGGGCTTTTTCAATATAGAAGTTGAAAAAGAAATTTTAGAAACTAATTCATTTATCTGTGGTGCCAGTAATATTAGTTTGGAAGAGAATGAAACTAAGTCGATTACTATTCAATTAACAGAAATTAATTGTGATTAGAAATTTATTTTAGCCTTTTCAAAATATAATACCACAGCTTCTTTTAGTAAAATTGTTTGTTCATCACTTTTAAGTGGTGGTAGATTTTCTGTAGTTTTCCAATGTGGCCATCCTTCTTTGTCTCGCTCTTTGAAAGAATAATAACCGTAAAAACTTAATAATTTGCAAATTGCAATGTGAAGCAAGTCCATTCTTTCTTGTTTTGTAAATGTTCTATAACCTTGACCCAACTCATTTATTCCAATAAGATATAAGATTGCTTGTAAATTTAACGTTTCCCCATCTCCAAATTCCTTACTTATATACTTTAACAAGGCCTCCCATTTATTTCTTTTTTCTTTCATTTTTTATAGATTTAATTCCTGGTAGTTCAGGATTTTGTAAAAACTCTAACATTGCTCCTCCACCGCTTGATTGGAAAGAAAAATCATGAAAGCTATTATTTTTTTTGTAATTAGAAATGGCAGACAATGTGTCACCTCCACCAACTAAACTATAAGAACCAGATTTTGTTGCTGTTGATATATATATTAAAATGCTTTCTGTTCCTTTCTCAAAATTTTCCTTTTCAAAAACCCCCATTGGACCATTCCAAATTATTGTTTTTGATTTATGTATAATTTTTTTAAAAAGTAAACAAGATTTTGGGCCAATATCTAAACCCATTTCATTATTTGGAATGTTGTAAATGTCACGGGTATAAATAACTTTTTCATCATTTTTTTTTATGCAATTTACATCCACGGGTAAATGAATATTACAATCATTTTTTTTTGCTTCTTTTAATATAGAAGGAATTGTGTTTACTTGCCCCTCTTCATAAAGTGAAATCCCAATTCTTCCATTTAAATATTTAATGAATGAAAATGCCATTGCTCCACCGATTATAATATCTTGACAAGAAAGAGTTAGCTTTTTTATTAATTCTACTTTACTACTGACTTTAGAGCCGCCAATAATTGCCAGCTTACTATTCTTAAGTTTAATAACTTTACGAAGTTCTTTTAGTTCTTTTAGTAGCAAAAGACCTGGTAATTTACTCAATCCAAATAGTTTAGGCATTTGATATACAGATGCATCATTCCTGTGACAAACTGCAAAAGCATCGTTAATGTAAAAATCAAGTCCATTAGTAATTTTTTTGGAAAAATTAATATTTGAATTTTTTTCGCCAGGGTCAAATCTTAAATTTTCTAAAATTAAAATTTCTCTAGGATTTAAATTTCTTTTTTTATTTTCTAAATCTTTTTCATTAAAATTAGAACAAAAATGAAATTTTATGTTCTTAAAAAAATCCATTATTTTCAAATGATTAAGAATAATTTCCATAGAAAAATTTATATCAAATCCTTTTGGTCTACCTAAATGTGAGATTAATACAATTGCATTATTATTTTCAAGTAGTAATTTAATTGTTGGAATAGAAAGTAGAATTCTTGAGTCATCAATTACTTTGCCGTTATTGATTGGCACATTAAAATCAACACGTACTAAAACTTTAGAATTTTTTGGATATGAATGTATTAAAGGTTTAATTATTTTAGGATTCATTTTTTTTCTCGCAATTAGAACAGTTAAATTAATCAATTATATTATATTTTTTGTAAAGTTAATTGTCGTTTTTGTAAATTAGATATGTGTTATTTAATCAAATAAGTTCTAATAAAAATAATCAAAACGTACTAATTGATGGAGTCAAAAATGACAAGATTCCCCATGCCCAACTTTTTCACGGACCTATAGGTTCTGGAATGCTAAAAATGGCATTAGCATATATTCAGTTTATATTTTGTTTGGATAGAAAAGAATACGACAGCTGTGGAGAGTGTTCAAATTGTAAAAAAAACTCACTATTAATTCACCCGGATGTTCATTTTATTTTTCCTGTGACTACTCAAAAAAATATTACAAAACCAATTAGTATAGATTATATTAATGATTGGAGAAAGGAAGTATTAAAATCAAAAAAATTAGATATTAATTCTTGGACAAATTTAATATCTAAAACAAAAAAAAATTTAGTTATTTACGTAAATGAAATATATGACTTGGAAAAAAAAATAAATTTAAAATCTTATCAGGGCGACTATAAGTTTTTTTTAATTTGGGCAGCGGATAAACTAAATTTAGAGGCATCAAATAAACTATTAAAAAGCTTAGAAGAACCACCTGAAAAAACAATATTTTTATTAATTAGTAATGATAGCAACGAATTAATTCCAACGATTCAATCAAGACTAATTCCGCTAAATTTCCTTTGTGAAGAACCTGATACATCAAAAATATTTATTGAGGACAACAATAAGTTTTTGGATTTTTTTGTACAATGGGTTAGGATTTGCTTCCAACTAAATCAAAAAAAAAGAATAGATGATTTAATGTTAAAAGTTGATGAATTTGCTGAAATGAATAGAACAGAACAAAAAGAATTTTTAATTTTTTCTATTGATTGTTTCAGGAAGTCTTTTTTGTATAGATACGGTGTTGGTGAATATTTAGATGTAAATATTTTCCATAAAAATTTTTCAGTTAAAAATTTTTCTCCGTTTGTTCATAATAATAATATTTTTAAAATATTTGAAGAAATGAACGCTGTAATTTATAATATTTCAAGAAACGCAAATACTAAATTGTTATTTTTAGATTTGTCATTTAAGTTGTCTAAACTAATAAGAAAAAGTATAAAATGAAAAAGAAATTTAGTTATATAATTTTTTTAATCTTGCTAGGCTTTTTTCTTATAAGTTTATTTTTTTCTGATCAAATTTTTTCAAAAAAACATGATTTTAAATCTTCTATATGGGAGTTAAATGATACATTAAATTTTAAATTTACTTCTAAATCAGAGTTAAATAATAATGTTGTTTTGTATGGTAAAATTAATCAAGACTACTCTTTTGCTAATATTTATTTATTTGCTGAAATTTTTGTTGATAATATAAAAATTAAAACAGATACTTTAAATTGTGTTTTATATGATTCTTATGGAAATCCTAGGCATAAAAATATAGGTAACATTCAGTTATTTAAAAAAGATTATTTAAATAATTTTAATTTTGAAGATGAAAAACAATATACTTTTAAAATTGCTCATGGAATGAGAGAATTGAATTTAAATGGAATAGAAACAATTGGTTTAAAAATTAAAAGGAAATAACTTGAAAATTTTAATTTCATCACTAACATTTAATCAAAAAATAAGATTAGTTATTTTTTCATTTTCGTGTATATTAATAATTCCTTTTTTTTCTTTATTTTTTGGATTGATAATGGCATCTGCAGGGTTTTTTGATTCAACTAATTCGCCGATGCCAACTTTTGAGCTTTTAGAAAATCCACCATCAAATTTAGCTACCGAAATTATGTCTTCTGATGGAGTTGTTTTAGGAACTTATTATTTAGAGAACAGGAGAAAAGTTCGTTATGATCAAATATCTAAAAATTTAATCGATGCTCTAATAGCAACAGAAGATGAAAGATTTTATCAACATTCAGGTATAGATTATAAGTCTACTTTTAGAGCAATAGCATTTCTTGGCTCTAAAGGTGGTGGGAGTACCTTAACACAGCAATTAGCTAAAATGCTTTTTTCATCCAGACCTAAGTCTAAATTACAAAGAATAACTCAAAAATTACGTGAGTGGGTAATAGCAATAAGATTAGAAAAACGCTATACAAAGCAAGAAATTATAACAATGTATTTAAATAAGTTTGATTTTTTAAATCAAGCAATTGGAATAAATACAGCAGCAAGAATTTATTTTAATAAAGAAGCAAAATATTTAAATGTAGAAGAATCTGCTATGCTCGTTGGGATGGCTAAAAATCCTTCTTTTTATAATCCATTGAGATTTTTAGAAAAGTGTTTTAATAGAAGAAATGTTGTTTTAAATCAAATGCAGAGGAATAAAAAAAAATTAAATATTGAAATTTCAGACACTCAATTTGATTCATTGAAAGTAATTCCAATAAATTTAGAATATAATAAAGTAAGTCATAATGAAGGTATTGCCACCTACTTTAGAGAACATTTAAGGGCTTATATGAAAGAATGGGTAAAAGAAAACCCTAAACCAGATGGCTCTCTATATAATTTATACACTGATGGATTAAAAATTTACACCTCAATCGACTCAAGATTGCAAAAACATGCAGAAAGCGCAGTAAATACTCACATGAAAAAGCTACAAAACGATTTTTTTAGTGGATGGGCAAAATATAAATCAAAAAAAGCACCATTTGATAAAAATTTAAGTTCCAAAACAATAAGTAAAATATATGACAATACTATGAGAAGAACTGAGAGATATAGAGTGTTAAAAGAAAACAATTTAAGTGACGAAGAAATAAAAAATATTTTTTATCAACCTATTAACATGAAATTATTTTCTTGGTCTGGTGAATTTGATACTATTATTTCCCCAATCGATTCTATAAAATATTATAAATTTTTTTTAAACAGTGGTTTAATTTCAATTGATCCAAAATCTGGCTCGATCAAAGCTTGGGTTGGTGGGATTAATCATAAACATTTCAAATATGACAATGTTATTTCTAAACGTCAAGTGGGATCAACATTTAAACCATTTGTATATGCAACAGCAATTGATTTATTTAAGTATTCTCCATGCTTAAAAATTCCTAATTCGCAAGTCGTTTTTGAAAAAGATGAATATGGATTAAAAGAAGATTATATGCCAAAAAATGCAAATAAAAAATATGGAGGAGAATATACACTCATGAACGGTTTAGCTTCGTCCAAAAATTCAATAACTGCTTTTTTAATGAAAAAAGTAAAGCCAAAGAATGTAGTGAAATTAGGAAAAAAATTAGGTTTTAAAAATTTAATGCCCATTCCCTCACTTTGTTTAGGTAGTGTGGAAATTCCATTGTACGATATGACCTCTTCCTATACTATGTTTGCTAATAACGGAGTCAAAGTCGATCCTTTTTTTATTTCTAGAATAGAGGATAAAAACGGAATTATTATTTATAACCACACGCCAAAATATACAGATGTTCTTAGTGAGGAAACTAATCACGTTATGCTGAAGTTATTACAAGGGGTAGTAGATAATGGTACTGGAAAGAGATTAAGGAAATCTAAAACTCTAAATAAAAATTCTAGAGGAGATAGTTATCAGTCATTAACTAACATTGGATTTGAATTAAACAATCAAATAGCTGGGAAAACAGGAACTACAGATAATCATTCAGACGGATGGTTTATTGGTTTTGTGCCGAATTTAGTAACTGGCGTTTGGGTTGGGGCTGAGGAAAGAAGTATTCATTTTAGAAGTATATCTCTTGGAAGCGGTTCAAATACAGCTTTGCCTATTTGGGGAGAGTATATGACTAAAATACTTGATGACAGCGAAACAGAGAGTATTTATAATAATTCATTTACAAAGCTTAGTAGTAATTTTTCAATTAATTTAGATTGTAATTCCGAAAACTCGGATAATAATAATATTTTTGATGAGTCATTCGATTAAAATAGAAATTTATGATTAAAAAAGAAGTAAAAGACGCAAAAGAGGCAATTCAAGACATTTTTGATGGATCAACTATCATGTTAGGTGGGTTTGGTTTATGTGGAATTCCTGAAAATTGTATTTCTTCTCTTGTTCAAAAAAATGTAAAAAATTTAACATGTATTTCAAATAATGCGGGGGTTGATAATTTTGGCATAGGTTTATTATTACAAAATAAACAAGTTAAAAAAATGATTTCTTCTTATGTTGGTGAAAATAATGAATTTGAAAGACAACTTTTATCCGGAGAGTTAGAGGTAGATTTAATTCCACAAGGAACATTAGCTGAGAGATGTAGAGCAAGCGGAGCAGGTATACCGGCATTCTATACGCCAGCTGGATTTGGAACTGAGATTTCTGAAGGAAAAGAGACAAGAGATTTTAATGGAAAAAGTTATATTCTAGAAAAATCTTTTGATGCAGACTTTGCTATAGTAAAAGCTTGGAAAGGAGATACCTCAGGAAACTTGATATATAAAGGAACGTCCAGAAACTTTAATCCAATGATGGCTTCTGCTGGAAAAATTACAATTGCTGAAGTTGAAGAATTAGTTCCAACTGGACAGTTAGACCCAAATTTTATTCATACACCTGGAATATATATTCAAAGAATTTTTAAAGGTGTTAATTATGAAAAAAGAATAGAACAAAAAACTACAAGCGATGAGTCTAAATAAATTTCAAATTGCACAAAGAATTTCAAAGGAGTTAAAAGATGGTTATTATGTAAATTTAGGTATTGGAATCCCAACTTTAGTAGCTAATTATATTCCAAAAAATATAAATGTTGTACTTCAATCGGAAAACGGCTTATTAGGCATGGGACCTTTTCCAAAAAGCTCAGATATTGATCCAGATTTAATCAATGCGGGTAAACAAACGATAACAACTTTAAAAGGTTCAGTTTTATTTGACTCAGCAGAAAGTTTTGCAATGATAAGAGGGGGGCATATTGATATGACAATTTTAGGTGCTATGGAAGTTTCTGAAAATGGTGATATTGCAAATTGGAAGATTCCAGGTAAAATGGTCAAAGGAATGGGAGGGGCAATGGATTTAGTCTCTGCATCAGAAAATATAATTGTAGCGATGATGCATACTAATAAAAAAGGCGAACCCAAATTGTTAAAAAATTGTAATTTACCATTAACCGGTAAGAAATGTATCAAAAAAGTTTTTACAGATCTTGCTGTAATTGAAGTGACAAAAAATGGTTTTCGCTTAATTGAAAAGGCTCCAAATGTTTCAATTGAAGAAATTATTCAAAAGACTGAAGGTGCAATTGAGGTTAGTAAAAACATAAAAGATATCGAGTTTTAAAAGTATTTTTTCAACTCAATTTGTCCATAGTGGATTCTATTATTCGAATTTATTTCTCCAGAATATTTAAATGATATTTCAAGTTTACGAACATTTTTAGTTATTGACTGTTCCCATTTAAATCCATTTCCTGGATTTAAACCTTCTAGCATTTGGTAGCTAACCTGAGAATTAGTTAAATCATTGTATTTTGCTTTATAAAACGTGAAATTACCACGAAAAAAAACTCCATTATTAAAATTATAATTAGCTTTAAGTGAAAACTTAAGTGCAGTTAACTTTTGTATGGAAAGTTTATTTTCCTTTTCGTAAAAACTTATTAAAAGACTAGGTTTAAAATTTTCAATATTCTTTATAATTTCCACATCTGTACCAAATTTATTTATATAATAATTTTGACTAATTAAGTTTTCATTATTCGCTTCCTTTTTTTCAAAATAAATATTTGCTATTGTAGAAATACTATAAATTTTTAATTGAGTTTTAATATTATGAATTGTTGATATTAATAATTGTTTGTCCCATTCATATGAATTTTTAAAAACTTGCCTATCAAATTTATATGATGCCGAAATGTTTTTATTTTTTGGCTGATAAATAATTATATTATTTAGGTTAAACTTTAAGTTAATTAAATTTATATCGTTATTTAAATTAAAAGGAGATATAACTTTCAACCAATTATTAGAAATAATTTTTTTGTTTATTTCTAATGTAGAAATGTTTTTAAAAAAAGACAAACTATATAATATTCCAGTATCATTTTTAAAATCTGGGTTTAAAGAAATTTGTTGGAATAATCTAGTATTTTTAACATCAAAATAATTATTTGTGGGAAATGAAATTTTCATATAATCTGCGGTGTCTGTAAAGTATGAAGTTTCAAATTCATCGTATTCTTCAATATCATTATTATTATAATCAACCCATGAGTAATTACCATATCCAGAATTAACTTTTACGTAACGAATTTCTCTGTAGGATTCTTTTCCTGTACTTATTTCATATAAACCATTAATCTTAAAAAATGAATTGGGTTTAATAAAATAATCAGCTTTTGAAATTAAACTATTTTCATTTATAGTAGAGTCATTAATTAATGACAAAAACTTTGAATATGTTATTTCAAAGTTTGACTTATAATTTTTTTCATTTAATAACTTTGATGATATAGAGAAAGAATTTTCTTTGGATAGGTCAATTATTTCGCTTTGATCAACTCTATTTTTGAACTCTAATTTAATTAAAGGAATTAAAAAGTTTTTTAAAGAAGAATTAATAATAAATTTGTTGTATCCATAATTATTAATTTGATCATTTATTTTTTCACCTTCATTAATTATTTGAAAACCAAAGTCTCCGTTTTTTTTTATAGAATTATTATGTTTTATGAAAAATAAACTATCATTATTTATAGAGTTAATAAGACTACCATTGAGGTTAATTAGCAAACTGTCTCTAATTATATTACTATGGATCGAGTTTCGAACTTTGTTAAATTCAGAGTTGTGAATATTTTCAAATGAATAGTTAATTTTTATACTGTCATTAATTGTTGTGTGTATAGAAAAATTTATTAAATTTTGATCTGATGCACTGTTATTTAGATTCCAATTTCTATTAAACTCTATGTCTTTAGTTCTTTCTATAAATTTAAAGTTGTGATTTAATTTTTCGTATGAAAGACTAGGCTCAATCAATAGTTTATTTTTTTTTAATTTTTGTTTTATAAAAATTTTAGATCCAAAACCTATATTATTTTTGTCATTAATTTTAGAAAACAAATTTTTATCTGTGTTACTTAACCCAATGTCAAGTGATACCAAAGTCTTGTTATTTTCAAATGAACTACCAAACGCAAACATTTGTTTTTTTTGTGGTGCTATTAAAACTTTAGTTGGGCTATAATTTCCTTGAGATTGTCCGTTAACTGGAGACACCCATTTAAAAACACTACCATTAACTAGAGATGATTCAAGAATATAATCGCCGTTACCGTTTCCAACGTTTATAAAACTAACTTGAAATAAAGAGTCTGAATTATTAGTGTTAAAAATAAATATATTTTCTTGAAATACGTTGTCTAAGTCTACTGTGTCTTTTTTGAAATATAAAATTTGTTGTAGCCCTATATTATTATTTGTATATGTAGAATTATTACTGAAGATTTTATTTTCCCTCGTATTACTTAGTAGTGTTATCTCTTCATTACTTAAAGGATTTATTGGGCTATTTTTATTGTCGCTCTCAGTAAAAAAATTAAAAAAGTATTTAAATTTATTTTTTTTAAAAGACAGTCCCGTGTAACCAATCCATTTAAAATAATTTTGATTTGTATATTGAAACTCAACTATGACTCTATTATTAGAATTTAATATATTTTTACTTGTAAAAGTTATTTCTCCTGTGTTATAATTGATTACATAATCTTTATCTACCCCTCGCTCCTTTTTAAATCCATCAATAAATACACTTTCGCTTCCTGAAACAACAAGTATATATAATTCATTGTTTTCTCCAATTAACTTGTATGGCCCCTGATTTCCATTTTCAACTACAATGTCTTGTCGGTTAAACATATTTTTTGAAATACCAACAGACGACTTTATTATTGAATTTACGTCCGAATTATTAAACTCTAAACCTAAAGATTTTCTGTTAAATTTTAAAAATGGGTTATCTAAACTCTCCATATCAATATCGCCGCCTTGAATAGACATTTTAGAGTTATAAAGTTTAATGTAAATTTTATCTAGTTCTTGCAAGGAAGAAGAAGACTCTCCATATTGTAGAGGTAATGAGTTATCAGAAATATAACCTTCAACAAACATGTTATCATTTAGTTTTCCTGATATTCTTAAATCTATATCCGTGTTGATAGATAAGTTTTGGTTATTACCGTTTGAAAAACTCCTCACAAAAGATCCATTAGTATAAAATTCATTTTTATTTTCTCGTTTTTTTTGCTTTAAAAAGCCAGGTTCTTTTTCAATAAGTGGTATGTATAAATTAGTGTCCCTTAATGAGATTTTAATATTAGGGTTTATTGTTTCGTATTTGATCGTAATTGTGTCATTTAGCAATATGGAGTCCAAAAAAACAGTACTTTTATTTGAGTCTAATATATATAGTTTGTTATTTATTTGATCTTTGTTACTAAATACTTTAAAGTTGTTTTCTTTAATTGGAATAGTGTCAATAGTAATAGTATTGGTGGTAAGAAATATTTTTTTTTCTTTAGTTTGCGCATTAATTTTCAAAAACACAAAAAGAATTATAATAATATTTACAAATATTTTCATCTTTTAACAAACGGTTAACAATAAAATTAACGTTGTTTTTATAAATTCATTTGATTTTTTTCTAAAATAGAAAACAATCATGTATTTTTAAATTCAATGAAGGTTATTTCTTATAATATAAATGGAATTAGAGCAGCAATTAAAAAAGGTTTAATTAATTGGTTAAAAGAAATTGATGTTGATGTTATTTGTTTCCAAGAAATCAAGGCAAATAAAGATCAATTTGATGATGATTTATTTATTGAGTTGGGTTATCATTGTTATTGGTATTCAGCTGAAAAAAAAGGTTATAGTGGAGTGGCAATATTATGTAAAAAAAAACCTATTAAAGTCACTTATGGAATTAAAAATTCTTTAATTGATAGTGAGGCTAGAGTTCTTAAGATTGAATATGATAATTTAGGTATTTATTCAGTGTATTTTCCTTCTGGATCCAGTGGCCCCATTAGACAAGAATTTAAGATGTTTTTCTTAAATAAATTTATGAATTACATTAAAAATGAAACTCAGACAACATTAATTTCAGGGGACTTTAATATTTGCCATAAAAGTATCGACATACATGATCCCATTAGAAATAAGAATTCATCTGGTTTTTTGGAAGTCGAAAGAAAGTGGGTGACAAATTTTTTAAAATCAGGATTTGTTGATTCTTTCAGAGAAAAAAATAAATCACCAAATAACTATAGTTGGTGGAGTTATAGAGCTCGATCTAGAGAAAGAAATAAAGGATGGAGAATAGATTACCACATGATAAGTCATGCGTTTTTGAATAAAATAAAAGAAGCTAAGATTTTAAACAATGTCAAACATTCAGATCATTGCCCCATTTATTTAGAATTATCATTATAATAATTTAAAATTTCCAGTTTAATTAAAATTATTCATTGTTTCATCAGGCCCTAGTTCTATATAGCTACGAATAATCATACAACATTTTTCTATTAATTTTTTAAGTTCAATTTCTTCATTGTCAGTCCATTTAGACAAAACGTACTTAATTTGTTGACCTGAATTAAAATTTTTACCTATACCAAATTTTAATCTACAATAAATAGAACTACCGATAGAACTCATTATACTTTTATGCCCATTATGG
>MDSV01248011.1_pt1 | contig 16053 bp, 14 predicted proteins | sample 810851 | NCBI WGS metagenome assembly MDSV01 (sample SAMN05326640, study PRJNA326480) | marine metagenome | isolation source: seawater | place: Atlantic Ocean: North East | collected 2012 | reverse complement strand
GAAAATAAAAGATTTGTTCCCGAAAAATATATGGGACCGTTAATTAAAACGCAAATGACTAGATGCATACATTGCACAAGATGTATTAGATTTGCTACAGAAGTAGCAGGAGTTCCCGAGCTTGGTGCGATAGGAAGAGGAGAAGATATGCAAATTACGACTTATTTAGAAAAATCTATGGAGTCAGAATTGTCCGCAAACGTTATTGATCTATGTCCAGTCGGTGCTCTAACCTCTAAGCCTTATGTATTTGAAGCTAGACCTTGGGAATTGAAAAAAACTGAAACAATCGATGTTATGGATGCTGTAGGATCAAATATAAGGGTAGATACTTATGGCTGGGAGGTAAAAAGAATTTTACCAAGAACAAATGAAGATATTAATGAGGAATGGATATCAGATAAAACCAGATATGCTTGTGATGGTCTTAAAAGTCAAAGATTAGATACGCCATATTTACGTGAGGCTGATTCTTTTAAAAAAATTTCTTGGAAAAAAGCTTATGAAAAAATTATTGAAAAAATTAACAACACAATGCCAGAAAAAATCGCAGGTTTTACTGGAGATTTAACAAATATGGAAACTTTGTTTATTGCAAAGGAGTTTTTTGAAAAAACAATAAAATCAAAATATTTGGAGTCCAGAATTGAAAATGTCTACGTAAATAATAGCAATAGATCAAATTATATATTTAATTCTCAAATTAACGGGATAGAGGAAAGTGATTTAATATTACTTATTGGAGCAAACCCTAGATTAGAAGCTACTATTTTAAACGCGAGAATTAGAAAGAGCTTTATTAAAAACAAAACTAAAATATTTTCAGTAGGTGATTTGATGGACCAAACTTATCCTATAGTTAGACTAGGCAACAACACATCTATTATTAAAGATATTTGTGAGGAAAAACATGAAATAAGTAAAATTATATCTAATGCTAAAAAACCAATAATTATAATTGGTCAGTCAGTATTAAAACAAAAGTCAGGAGAATATATTTTTGAAAGTGTTAAAAAATTCTTGCATGAGAAAAAAAAAATTACTGATCATTGGAATGCATTAAACGTACTATCAAATAATGCTTCTACAGTAGGTAGTCTTGATTTAAATATATTAGCATCGGAAGGCAATTCTAATATTGTCTTAGATAAATTGAATGAAAATAAATTTGATATAGTATTTTTATTTGGCCAAGATAATTTGAATTTTAAAAAAAAAAATGAATTTATAGTATATTTAGGAAGTCATGGTGACAAAGGGGCAGAAATTGCAGATTTAATTTTACCTGGTGCTGCATATACAGAGCAAGATGGTCATTATATTAATTTAGAGGGAAAAGTTCAAAAAAGTTATAGAGCCTCATATCCTCCAGGAGATGCTAAAGAGGATTTTGAAATAATTAACAATTTATCAGAATTAATAAAAAGAAAAAAATTATTTAACAATAAAAATGAATTAGTAGATAGTTTTTTTAATTATTTAAAACTTCAAAATAAAAAGGTGGAGAATACAATTATTAAAAATATTTCTTTTATAGATGAAAAAATTATAATTGATGAAATTGATTATTACTATTCAAATGTTATTGCTAGAGCTTCTTACACAATGTCTGAGTGCAGAAATAAAAAAAATCAATTAAAAAAAACAGGAACCGAAGGATAAATGTTTCAATCTATAAATCTCATATTCTCTGAAATTTATAAAGTTTTATTTTTATTAATCCCAGTACTTGTATCTGTTGCTATGATTGTATGGCTAGATAGAAGAGTCTGGGCTTTTGTTCAAAAAAGAAAAGGACCAAATGTAGTAGGACCATTTGGACTTTTTCAATCTTTAGCGGATGCACTTAAATATATATTTAAAGAAATAATTATACCAGCAAGCTCCAACAAGATTATTTTTATTTTGGCTCCAATTATTACAATGACTTTAGCATTAATTGCTTGGGCGGTAATACCTTTTAGCGAAAGTTTTGTTTTAGCAAATATAAATGTTGGAATTTTATATATTTTTGCTGTTTCATCTTTAGGTGTGTATGGAATAATAATGGGTGGCTGGGCTTCCAACTCTAAATATCCATTTCTAGGCGCCATTAGATCAGCTGCGCAAATGGTTTCTTATGAAGTATCTATTGGTGTTATTATAATTAATGTACTTTTATGCGTTGGATCTTTAAACTTAACTGATATTGTTTTGGCTCAACAAAATATTTGGTTTATATTTCCACTTTTTCCTATGTTTGTAATATTTTTTATTTCAGCTTTAGCAGAAACTAATAGACCACCATTCGATTTACCTGAGGCAGAAGCTGAACTTGTAGCTGGTTACCAAACTGAATATTCTGGAATGATGTATGCAATGTTTTGGCTAGGTGAGTATGCAAATATTCTATTAATGTGTGCTTTAGGTTCTATATTGTTTTTAGGTGGCTGGTTATCACCAATAAACATCTATCCATTTGATATGATACCAAGTCCTTTTTGGCTTATATTTAAAATACTAATATTATTCATACTATTTGCATTGGTGAAAGCCATTGTTCCAAGGTATAGATATGATCAATTGATGAAACTTGGTTGGAAAATATTTTTACCTTTTTCTTTAATTTGGGTAGTTTTAACAGCAAGTTATTTGCTTTACTTTAATTTATTACCAGTGATTTGATTTATGAAAATTAGCAGAATACTAAAAACAATTTTAATGTATGATTTTTTAAGTGGATTGTTTTTAGCTTTAAAAGAAATATTTAAAACTAAAAAAACAATAAATTATCCTTTTGAAAAAGGAAAAATAAGCCCAAGGGCTCGAGGAGAGCATGCATTAAGAAGATATCCAAATGGTGAAGAGAGGTGTATTGCATGTAAACTTTGTGAAGCAGTTTGTCCAGCACAAGCTATAACTATCGAGTCAAAGGAGCGTGAAGACGGAAGTAGAAAAACTACAAGATATGATATTGATATGCTTAAATGTATATATTGTGGTTTATGTGAGGAGTCATGCCCAGTAGATGCAATTGTTCAAGGTCCAAACTTTGAATTTGCAACTGAGACTCGTGAAGAACTTTATTATAATAAAGAAAAATTACTTGAGAATGGCGATAGATGGGAGAGTGTTTTAGCAGCAAATATAAAGGCTGATAATCCTTATAGATAATGATAGCTCACGCAATTTTTTTTTATATATTTTCCTTCATTGCAATAATTTCCGCTTTAATGGTGACTGTTTCTAAAAATACAGTTCATTCAGTTTTTTTTCTAATTTTAGATTTTATAAGCATTTCATGTCTTTTTATTATGATTGGCGCAGAATTTCTTGGAATGATTATGTTAATTGTTTATGTCGGAGCAGTGGCTGTTTTATTTTTGTTTGTTGTGATGATGTTAAATGTAGCTAGGCAAAAAAATACTTGGTTTAAATCTTCTTCAAATTTATCACATATTCCAATAGGGTTATTTGTGAGTATAATTATATTTTTTGAACTTATTATTGTAATTGGCGGATGGAAATATAAACCAGATTTATTAAGTTCGATATCTTTATCTTTGCCTGAAACTTCAAATACACACTCTATTGGATACGTGCTTTACACAAATTATATTCATTTGTTTCAATTATCAGGAATGATTCTACTTGTTGCAATGGTAGGTGCAATTATTTTAACCTTTAGACAAAGAGATGGTCTTAAAAGACAGAGTTATTTTAAACAAATTTCTAGAGAAAGAGATGAAAGCGTGCAACTTGTAGAAGTTGAAAAAAATAAGGGGGTTAAAATAGATGTTTGAAATTGGATTAGGACATTATTTAACGTTAGGAGCGGTTATATTTACGATTGGTGTTGTAGGAATTTTTCTAAACAGAAAAAATATAATAGTTATATTAATGAGTATTGAATTAATACTTTTGTCAGTAAATATTAATCTGGTATCATTTTCAATATTTATCAACGATTTAAGTGGACAAATTTTTACTTTATTTATCTTAACTGTAGCAGCAGCAGAAGCAGCAATTGGATTAGCAATTATTGTTGCGTATTACAGAAATTCAGGAACAATCAGAGTAGAGGAAATTGGTAAATTAAAAGGATAATTATGGAATATTTGATTTTATTCTTACCTTTATTCGGAGCTATTATTTCAGGTTTTCTTGGAAGTAAAATTGGCAGCAGGATATCAGAAATTATAACAAGCTTATTTACTTCTGTATCAGCAATTTTATCAATAATTATTTTTATTAATGTAATTACTCAAAGCTATGAAAATAATCTAATTATATTTAAGTGGATTAACTCAGGTTCTCTAAATGTAAATTGGTCTATAAAAATTGATGCATTATCAGCTGTTATGTTGGTTGTTGTTACTCTAATTTCTTCTCTGGTCCATATATATTCAGTTGGTTATATGTCTAATGATCCACATAAACCAAGATTTATGGCATATCTATCTTTATTTACTTTTGCCATGCTCACACTCGTAACTTCAGATAATTTTTTGCAATTATTTTTTGGTTGGGAGGGTGTAGGCTTATGCTCATATTTATTAATTGGTTTTTGGTTTAAAAAACAAAGCGCAAATGCTGCAGCTATAAAAGCCTTTTTAGTAAATAGAGTAGGTGATTTTGGTTTAGCATTAGGTATTTTTTTAATTTTTTACTTATTCGGTACACTTAATTATGATGATGTTTTTAATCAGATTCCTCAGATTGTCGACAAAGAGGTAAATTTTATTGGCGTGAATATAAAAGCAGTCGATTTGATATGTTTATTGCTTTTTATAGGTGCTATGGGAAAATCTGCTCAAATTTTTTTACACACTTGGTTACCAGACGCTATGGAGGGTCCAACTCCAGTGTCTGCTTTAATACACGCAGCAACGATGGTTACAGCTGGTGTTTTTCTAGTAGTAAGATGTTCACCAATCTATGAATATTCAGATTTAGCATTATCAATAGTTACTATCGTAGGAATGACTACAGCTTTATTCGCTGCAAGTATAGCTTTAGTTCAAAATGATATAAAAAAAATTATTGCATATTCTACCTGTAGTCAGCTTGGCTATATGTTTTTTGCTACTGGCGTAGGCGCTTACAATGTTGCAATGTTTCATTTATTTACTCATGCTTTTTTTAAAGCTTTATTATTCCTAGGTTCAGGTTCTGTAATTCATTCATTTAAAGATGAACAGAATATTAATCATATGGGGGGTGTTTATAAGAAATTACCTATAACATATTTTTTAATGGTAGTTGGTACATTGGCATTAACAGGGTTTCCTTTTTTGTCAGGTTTTTATTCCAAGGACGCAATTATTGAATTTGCATATCTTAGAGGAAATTCTGTTGGTTATTATGCTTCTGGAATTGGAATCTTTACAGCTTGTTTAACTTCTATTTATTCTTGGAGGTTAATTTTTAAAACATTTCACGGAACTTATAATAACTCTAAAATAAATATTAATTCAATGCATGAATCTCCTTTAATTATGTTAATACCTTTAATTATTTTAGGAGCTGGATCAATAGGCGCTGGTTTTTTATTTAAAGATTTGTTTATAGGTTATCAAAGTAGTTACGAATTTTGGGATCAATCAATTTTGTTTATTAAACCGTTGAGTCAAGAGCATCCACCATTTTGGTTTTTAATTCTGACACCAATTTTAGTAACAATTTTAATTCCATTGTCTTATTATTTATTTGTAAGCAATAAAAAATTGGTAAATCAAATAGTTCAAACTAATGAACCTTTGTACAATTTTTTAAAAAACAAATGGTATTTTGATGAACTTTATGAAGTATTATTTGTCAGATCATCTAAATTTATAGGAAATTTCTTTTGGAAAAAAATTGATGGAATGGTAATTGATAAATTTGGTCCAGACGGAATTTCTAATATAATTAAAAAACTCTCATTAAAAGCTATAAAATTTCAAAATGGATTTATATATCAATATGCCTTTATTATGTTGATTGGTTTTTCGATTTTATTAACACTCTTAATTATTAAATAATGAATATCCCAATACTTTCTTCATTAATATTATTACCAACAATTGGAGCCTTATTTATTTTTTTTTCAAAATCAAATGACGATAAATATCAAAGTAGTAAATATGTTGCTTTATTTATATCTATAGCCAACTTACTATTATCTTTATATTTGTGGATAATATTTGATAACACAACTCCTGATTTTCAATTTGTTGAAAGTAGAAAGTGGATTTCAGGTTTTATAAATTATAAAGTTGGAATTGATGGAATCTCAATTTTATTTATAGTTTTAACAACATTCATAACTCCTCTTTGCGTAATTTCTGTAAATAACAACATTAAAAATCGTCTTAAAGATTTTCTTATAGCTATTTTAATAATGGAGTCTTTAATGATAGGTGTATTTTGTTCCTTAGATTTAGTAATATTCTATCTTTTTTTTGAAGCAGGTTTAATACCTATGTTTTTAATCATTGGTATTTGGGGTGGCGAAAGAAGGGTTTATTCAGCTTTTAAATTTTTTTTATATACATTGCTAGGCTCTGTATTAATGTTGGTAGCAATAATTTCTATATATTGGATTACAGGTACAACCGACATTGTTCAAATCTATGAAATTGGAATAGACGAAAAGTATCAAAATATTTTATGGCTAGCTTTTTTTAGTTCATTTGCTGTTAAAACACCTATGTGGCCAGTTCATACTTGGCTTCCAGATGCTCATGTAGAGGCACCAACAGCAGGCTCTGTTTTATTGGCTGCTATACTTCTTAAAATGGCTGGTTATGGTTTTATAAGATTTTCATTGGGCATGTTTCCATTAGCATCAGAATATTTCATTCCATTGATTTTTTCTTTAAGCTTAATTGCGATAATTTACACTTCCCTTGTAGCTTTAATGCAAGAAGATATGAAAAAGTTAATAGCATATTCTTCTGTTGCTCATATGGGTTTTGTTACTTTGGGAATCTTTACATTTAGCCAACAAGGAATCGAAGGAAGTATATTTCAAATGATCAGTCACGGATTGATATCAGCAGCTTTATTTTTTTGCGTAGGTGTGATTTATGAAAGAATGCATACAAGAATTATAAAAAATTACGGAGGGCTAGTTTCTATTATACCAAGATTTGCAATAGTTTTTATGATTTTCACTTTAGGTAGCGTCGGTATTCCTGGTACCAGTGGTTTTGTTGGCGAATTTTTAATTTTAATGGGAGCTTTTAAAAAAAGTTTTTTGGTAGCCACAATAGCAAGTTTAGGCGTTATTTTATCTGCAGCATACATGCTTTGGTTATATAAAAGAGTAGTTTTTGGTGAATTAATAAACAAAGATTTATTAAAAATGATAGATATAAAAAGATCAGAGATTTTTATTTTATGGTCGCTAGCTTTACCATCCTTATTTTTTGGTTTTTATCCAGAGCCTATTTTAAATACAATAGAGGTATCTATATCAAATTTAATTGAGGTGCATAATTATAATATTCAACTTTCTTTATTAGGTAAATAATGATTAATAATTTAAATTTAGTTTTACCAGAAATTTTTTTATCTTTGATGGTAATGTTTAATTTAATATTTGGAGTTTATAAAAAAAATTCTTCAAATCTCGTTTTTAATATTTCCTTAATTATTTTGCTTGTCACGATAGTTTTAATATTCAACTTGATACCATTGAATGAAACTCTACTATTTGGAAATAGCTACAAAATTGACATTCTCTCATCATTTATGAAGATTTTAATGTTGTTATTTGCTTTTTTTATTATGCTATCATCTAGTAAATATCTAAAATACATAAAAATTTTTTAAATTGAGTACCCTGTTTTAATTTTAAGCTCAATTATTGGGATGATGGTCATGGTCAGCTCCAACGATCTAATAGTTTTCTATATTGGATTAGAATTACAGTCACTAGCATTATATGTTTTAGCTGCCTTTAATAGAGATAATTTACTTTCATCGGAGTCAGGTGTAAAATATTTTATTTTGAGTGCACTTTCTTCGGGTCTATTGCTCTATGGTTGTTCATTGGTTTATGGTTTTTCTGGATCAACAAATTTTAATGAAATAGCTTATAATTTATCAAGTAATGAATATATTATTACTTTTGGAATAGTGTTTATTATTGTTGGACTTGCTTTTAAAGTATCTGCAGTTCCTTTCCACATGTGGGCTCCGGATGTATATGAAGGATCTCCAACAGTTGTAACTTTTTTCTTTGCCATAGTACCTAAAATCGCAGCGCTTACTGCCTTAATCCGTTTTTTATATGTTCCTTTTTTAGAGATAATAGAACAATGGCAAATGTTAATAGTTTTTTTGTCTATTGGATCTATGATATTGGGTGCAGTAGCAGCAATAGGTCAAAAAAATTTAAAAAGGCTAATTGCTTACAGCTCGATAAGTCATATAGGTTATGCAATAGCTGGACTTTCAACAGGAACAAATGAAGGTATTCAAAGTTCAATATTATATATTTCAATTTACGCAATAATGAATTTAGGTTTTTTTGCCTGTTTATTGATGCTTAAAAAAAATGATAAATATTATGAAAACATAGATGATTTATCAGGTTTGTCAAAAAATCATCCTATAATATCACTATCAATGTTAATTATTTTATTTTCTTTAGCAGGAATTCCTCCTATGGCAGGTTTTTTTGCTAAGTTTTATATTTTTATGTCTGTAATAGAAAAATCAATGTATTTCTTGGCCATTATAGGATTGATATCAACCGTTATAGCTGCTTTTTATTATTTAAGAATTATAAAAATTATTTATTTTGATCAACCAAAAGAAAAATACGATGTTGATCACCCTTTGGGATTAAGAATATCTTTAATTATTTCTACTGTATTTTTATTATTTTATTTTTTATATCCAAATAGTTTAATTATAATCGTTTCAAAGATTAATGTTATTTAATGATTCTTAAAAAATTTCATTTTAAAAAAATTTCAAGCACAAATGACAAAGCGATTAAAATGATAAAAGCTGGTTATGAAAATGGAATAATTACAACCGACAAGCAAATTAATGGAAGAGGCAGACAAGGCAAAAAATGGATTTCAATTAATGGAAATTTATATATGAGCATCTTTTTTCAAATTAATAAAAAAACCTCAATATATAAATTAAATAAAAATAATATTAATTTAGTAAAAAAAGGCCTTCAAAAGTTTTCTAAAAAAAAAATTATTATTAAATTCCCTAATGATTTATTGATTAATAAAAAAAAAATATGTGGAATTCTTCAAGAAACTGTTTTCAATAAGAATAAAAAATTTTTAATTGTCGGTATAGGAGCTAATATAGCTGGAAGTCCAGAAATACAGAACTATCCTACTTCATTTTTAAATGATTATACGAAGAATAAAATTAACAAATCATCGGTTTGTAGGTATATAAAGGTTCTTTATGAAAAAAATTATATAGTAGTTTAGCATGTTTTTATTAGGAGATATAGGAAATACAGATATTAAAATTTTTTTATTAAATAATTCTTATAAAGTAATTAAAAAAATTATTCTTAAAACTAATTCTTTATCAAATAAATATTTATCTTTAAAATTAAACTTTTTATTAAAAAAAAGAAAAAAAATTAATAAAGTTCTTTTTAGTAGCGTTGTTCCATCAGCATTAATTTCAATAAATTTTTTTTTAAAGAAAAAAATTGGTTTAAAATCAATCTTAGAGGTTAAAAATTTAAATCTAAAAAAAATAATAAATATAAAAGTTAATAGAAAACAAGTTGGTTCCGATAGGATTGCTAATGCAATTGGAATGATTAATAAAAAAAATAACTTTATTATTATTGATTTTGGTACAGCAACAACTTTTGATGTTGTGGTTAAAAATAGTTATTTAGGTGGTGTCATAGCCCCTGGTGTCAAACTTTCCCTTCAAAATTTAACTTCAAAAGCTTCATTAATTCCTTCAATTCATTTATCAAAAGTTTCAAATGTTATTGGTACTAATACCGCAAAAGCTGTTAAGTCAGGTTTTTATTGGGGTTATTTAGGTTTGATTGACAATATTATTAATTTAATTAAGAAACAAACTCAAAAGTCTTTTAAAATAATTTTGACTGGTGGTTTAGCATATTTGTTTAAAAATAAAATTAAATCTAATTCAAAAGTTAAAAAAGACTTAACAATTTATGGTTTGGTAAAAATAATTAAAAATTTATAATTATATGAAAGATGAATTATTATTTTGTCCTTTGGGTGGATCCGGTGAAATCGGAATGAACATGAATCTTTTTGCTTATGGTAAGCCTGAAAACAGAAAATGGATAATTGTCGATATCGGAGTGACTTTTGCAGATGACAGTATTCCAGGTATTGATTTAATTTATGCTGATCCAGGATTTATTGTTGATAAAAAAGATGATCTTCTAGGTATAGTTCTAACACACGCTCATGAAGATCATATTGGAGCAATAGCTCATATATGGCCTAAATTAAAATGTAATATCTATGCTACTCCTTTTACAAGTGTTCTTATTGCAGAAAAATTTAAAGAAAAAAAAATTGATATTACTCACAATTTAAAAATAGTTGAACTAAACAGCACATTAAATCTTAAGCCTTTTAATATCGAATTTATAACTCTTACTCATTCAATTTTAGAGCCAAATGGTTTAAGAATTGAAACACCAGCTGGTAATATTTTACACACGGGTGACTGGAAAATTGATCCAAATCCATTAATTGGAGGTGATATTAATTCAAAAAGACTTAAAGAGATTGGTAAAATGGGAGTATTAGCAATGATATGTGATTCAACGAATGTATTTAGCGTTGGAAAATCTGGATCTGAATTAGATGTTAGGAAAAGTTTGATAAATATTATGAGCAATTTAAAAAAAAGGATTATTATTACATCTTTTGCATCAAATGTAGCTAGAATGGAGACAATTTTTTATTGTGCTGAAAAAACTGATAGACAGATTTCTTTAGTGGGTAGATCCATGCATAGAATTTATAAAGCCGCGAGGAAATGTGGTTACTTAAAAAATGTTATTGAGCCTATTGACCCTAGAGAAGCTAAAAAAATTTCTAGAAACAAAATTGTTTATTTATGTACAGGCAGCCAAGGGGAGCCAATGGGAGCTATGAATAGAATATCCAAAGGAATTCATCCAGATGTTTTTATGGAGAAAGATGATACTGTAATATTTTCATCCAAGATTATACCAGGCAACGAAAAAAAATTATTTAAACTGCATAATCAATTAGTTAGAGATGGAATAGAGGTTATATCTGAGGAAAATGAGTTTGTTCACGTATCAGGACACCCAAATAGAGAGGATCTAAAGGAGATGTACAACTGGATTAAACCAAAATGTGTAATTCCTGTACATGGTGAGCACAGACATATGATTGAACATATAAACTTTGCTAAAGAAATGCAGGTTCCACATCAAGTTCAAGTAGAGAATGGTGATATTGTAAAACTTTACCCCGGTGAAAAACCTGAGGTTTTTGATAAAGCTCCAAGTGGCAAGTTATATGTTGATGGAAATATTAGTGTAGAGGAAGACTCCAAGTCAATTAAAGAAAGAAAGAACATTTCTGTAAACGGTTTCCTTGAAGTAACTATCTTAATAACACCTAAAGGAAATATTCATAATAAACCTATTTTTACCCATAAAGGTCTTCCAATAATCGAAAGTAATGATTTTAATGATGGATTAGAAGAAGAAATTGATAAGACTACGAGAAGTTTTTCACTCACTAATAAGAAACAAGAAGAAAACTTAATTGATGCACTTAAAACAGCATGTAAAAAATACTCTAAAGCTAAGACTGGAAAAAAACCCATCACCAACATTAATCTCGTGAGGGTTTAGTTGAGTATTACTGGATCATTAGTGATTTTTATAATTATTTGGTGGATTGTGTTTTTTTCTCTTCTACCACTGGATGTAAATCGCGAAAAAAAAGGCCTTATAAGAGGAAGTGATGCTGGAGCACCCGAAAATCCAAAAATTATAAAAAAGTTTATTTATTCTACTTTAATTACGTCTGTAATTTTTATAATTATATATATACTTGTAAAAAATGAACTTTTAAATATTAGAAATCTTGTAAACTAATGTACTTTTCAAAATCATTTATTCCAATATTAAAAAACAACCCAACTGAAGCAAAAATAAAATCGCATCAATTAATGTTGAGAATTGGAATGATTAAACAATCATCAGCAGGTATTTACTCTTGGTTGCCATTAGGATTTAAAGTAATGAAAAAAATTGAACAAATTGTAAGGGAGGAGCAAAATCGTATTGGTGTTCAAGAAATTTTAATGCCAACAATTCAATCTAGTGAAATTTGGAAAGAGAGTGGTAGGTACGAAGATTACGGTGAGGAAATGCTTAGAATTAAGGATAGACAAAGTAGAGAAATGTTATATGGACCAACTAATGAGGAATTAATAACAGATATATTTAGATCTAGTATAAAATCATATAAATCTCTTCCTCAATTAATGTACCACATCCAATGGAAATTTAGAGATGAACTTAGACCAAGGTTTGGAATAATGAGATGCAGAGAATTTTATATGAAAGACGCTTACTCTTTTGATATTAACGACGAAGAAGCAAATTTTTCATACAACAAATTTTTTTTATCTTATTTAAGAACTTTTAAAAGACTTGAACTTTCGGCTATACCAATGGAGGCAGATACTGGTCCGATAGGAGGAAACTTATCACATGAATTTATAATTCTTGCTGATACAGGAGAGAGTAAAATTTTCACTGATAAAAGAATTTTTGAAGTTGACAGTAATGAGACCAAAATAGAAAAGAAATCCTTAAATGAACTCAGAAATAAATTTGAAAAACATTATGCAACTACTGATGAAAAATATAATGAAAAAGATTTTAAAGATAAAGTACCTGAAAAATTTAGACTCAATACCAAAGGTATTGAAGTAGGCCATATATTTTATTTTGGTGACAAATATTCAAAACCAATGAACGCATCTGTAGATTTTCAAGGTAAAAAAGAATATGTAAAAATGGGTTCATATGGAATTGGTGTTTCAAGATTGGTAGGTGCCATAATTGAAGCAAAATACGATGATAAAAATGAAATCATGAAATGGCCAATATCAGTATCACCGTATGATTGTGCAATTTTACCTCTCTTAAATAAAAACGACTCTAGTAATTTAGAAAAGGCAAATAAAATTTCTGAATATTTTAAAAGACAAAATATCGATTATATAATTGATGATACAGAAGAAAATTTTTCATCCAAAATTAAAAAATTTAATCTTATTGGAATACCTTTCCAAATTATTATTGGGAATAAAAATGAAGAAGATAAATACGAGTTTAAGGAAATTGGAGAAGATGCTAAAAATCTATCGATTGAAGAAATAGCAAAAATTATTAATCATAGTAAAAATAAAAATTGATTTCACAATTAGAAAAAAAAATAGCTTTCAGATATTTAAAAACTAAGAAAAAAGATGGTTTTTTAAATGTAATATCAATTTTTTCATTTATCGGAATTTCTTTGGGTGTAGCTGTTTTAATTATAGTAATGTCGGTAATGAATGGTTTTAGATCAGAATTGGTAAATAAAATAGTGGGGTTTAATTCACATATCATAATCCAAAGCAATAATATAGAAAACGATCTTTCTTTAATAAATTCTGATAGTTTAAAACCAATAATTAAAAACTTTGTTCAAACAAATAATGGGGAAGCAGTTTTAATAAATAAAAATTTTACAAAAGGTTTGGCTTTAAGAGGTTATAAAGAAGAAGATTTTAGTAAATTGCAAATTTTTAAAAAAATTGATTTTCAAGAAAATAAAAAAATTTTTACAGGAAATAATATAGCAATTGGTAAAGAATTAAGTTTTGATTTGAATTTAGGTATAGGTGATGACGTTTTATTAATGTCACCTGTGGGTGAAGAAACAATTATCGGAAATCTTCCTAAGCAAGAAGTCTTTAAAGTTTCTTATATTTTTGAAAGTGGTTTAATTGAATTTGATCAAAATGTTGCTTTTATGAATATAGAAGTATTAGAAAATTTCATGAATCTAAATAATTCGAATAGGAATCTTGAAATATACTTAATAAATCCAATTAAAATTAATCAAGCCAAAGATGAAATTGAAAGAATTTTTAACAATAGTTTTTTATATACTTGGGCTGATTTAAATAGATCTTTATTTTCAGCTTTGAAAGTTGAGAGAAATGTTATGTTTATAATATTATCATTAATAATTATAGTTGCAGCATTTAATATTATTTCAGGTCTTACGATATTAGTTAAAAATAAAACAAAAGAAATTGCTATTCTAAAATCAATAGGCGTTCTTAATAAATCAATTACTAAAATTTTTTTTTTAATAGGTTTTTATATTGGTACAACTGCAACTTTTACAGGAGTATTAATTGGTGTTTTATTTTCTATTTATATAGAAAAAATAAGAACTTTTTTGAGCACAATTTTAAATATATCTTTATTCCCTGAAGAGATTTATTTTTTAAGTAAAATGCCGTCTGAAATAAATTTAAATTCAATAATTCTTATTTCAACATGCTCGATTTTAGCAACAACATTAGTTTCGATATTTCCTGCAATGAAAGCTTCCAAATTAGATCCAATAAAAGCGTTAAAATATGAATAATTTTATTTCATTAAAAAAATTAAGCAAAAATTATTTTTCTAAGAGTAAAATTAAAGCTCTAAGTAATATTAATTTGAATTTTAAGCCTGGGAAAATTTATTCTATAACTGGACCGTCTGGGTCTGGAAAATCAACTTTGTTAAATATTATATCTTTAATAGATAAACCCTCATCAGGCTCGTTATTTATAGACAATAAGGAAATTGATTTTCAGAAAAACGATTTAAATGATAATATCAGATCAACCAAAATAGGAATTATTTATCAAAACTACAATTTACTCCCCGATTTTACAGCATTAGAGAATGTCAGTCTAGCAGGACTGGCATCAGGTAAAAATCTTAAAAAGTCAGAAATTGAAGCAAAAAAAATTATTTCTTATTTAGGTTTGCTTAAAAGATCTAATCATTTGCCTTCTGAATTGTCTGGAGGTGAAAATCAAAGAATTGCCATAGCTAGAGCATTAATAAATCAACCCAAAATAATACTAGCTGATGAGCCAACCGGAAATTTAGATAATATAGCAGCAAAAAATGTTTTTAAAATTTTATTAAGCTTAAAGAAAATAAACAGGATAATAATATTTGCAACCCACAATAGAGAATTTGCTAAATTGTCTGACTATAAAATAGAGATGATTGATGGTAAAATTAAATCTGTTAATGCAAAATTTAAATAAATTTAATCATTTAAAAATTCATACCCAGTATTCAATTTGTGAAGGCGCTGTTAGAATAAAAGATTTAGCAGAATATTGTAAAAAACATAAAGTTAAAACGGTTGGATTATCTGACACGACCAACTTGTGTGGTGCGTTAGAGTTTTCTGAAGATATTGCAAAGTCTGGTTGTCAACCAATAATTGGTACTCAAATAAATTTCAATTTTGAAGGAGTGATTGGACTTTTACCACTCATAGCAAAAAATAATAAGGGTTATAAAAATATAATTGAATTATCATCTAAATCATATCTTGAAAATGATGGTATCTCTGTAAATCACTGTAGTTTAGATGATCTTTTGAATATTGGAAATGACATAATATTACTGTCAGGTACAATAAATGGACTTATCGGTAAATTATTCACTAAAGGGAGATTGGTAGAAATTGAAAAAATTTATCAATTATTTAAAAACAAATTTAAAGATGATTTTTATATTGAGATACAAAGACATGACGATCAAAATGAGAAATACTTTGAAAAATTTAATTTATTAAAATCAAGTAAGTTTGATATTCCTATCATTGCAACAAATGAAGTTTATTATATCGAAAAAGAGATGCATGAAGCTCATGATGCTTTAATTTGCATTGGAAACAAAACATATTTAAATGAAAAAAACAGATTAAAATATACAAATAATCATTATTTAAAGTCTGACGATGAGATGAAAAAAATTTTTGT